>Ga0214163_1000046_pt1 | contig 48039 bp, 49 predicted proteins | sample LakMenepilimnion_2_FD_153001 | JGI IMG/M metagenome (GOLD analysis project Ga0214163, IMG submission 153001) | Freshwater microbial communities from Lake Mendota, WI - Practice 15JUN2010 epilimnion v4 | ecosystem: Environmental > Aquatic > Freshwater > Lake > Epilimnion/Euphotic zone | place... | reverse complement strand
ATAGCGAGAGGGAAACACCCGGTCCCATTCCGAACCCGGAAGTTAAGCCTCTCAGCGTCGATGGTACTGCACGGGTGACCTTGTGGGAGAGTAGAACGTTGCCGGACTTCTTTTATAAAAAGGGGCGCTTATTCGTAAGCGCCCCTTTTTTATTTCTCAATCTTTAATTCTCGATCTTTGATTGTTGTTGAGGAAAAGAAGTTAAAATTAACCAAACAAATCGGAGTGTAAAAATGGAAGAGCGTCCACGTAACAATAGCGACCGGCCGTCATCTGGTCGGCCTTCAAGCGGTCGTCCCTCTTCATCACGCCCATCATCTTCACGTCCCTCTTCATCACGCCCATCATCTAGGGAAGAGCGCCCAGCTCGTGGTGGCAGAACGGATCGCTCAGGTGCAACCCGACAAGTCTCCCAAGGTCGTGAAGTCAGCGATCCACGCGGGTTTCGACCCGCTCCACAAGAACGCGATCAATCGCGAATACGTCCACGAATCTTTGAACCTGATATTCCTGAAGATGTCACAGGCGAGGAACTCGAGAAGAGCGTTCGCGCTGAATTATTAAGTTTGTCTGCAGAGAATGCAAAGGTTGTTGCACGCCATATGGTCTGCGTAAATCTCTACATGGATGTTGATCCGGAGCTTGCACATAAGCATGCAGTTGCAGCAGCGCATCATGCTGGTCGCCTTGCAGTCGTTCGTGAGACAGCCGGTTATGCTGCTTACCGCGCAGGACATTACGAGATTGCACTTAAAGAGTTGCGTGCTGCAAATAGAATTTCAGGAGATGTTTCAATGTGGCCAGTGATGGCTGATTGCGAACGCGGCCTTGGAAACCCTCTGAAAGCCTTGAATTTGGCTGGTTCTGCAGAGGTTAAGCGGCTCGAGAAAGCTGAAGAGATCGAGATGCGTATCGTTGCATCTGGTGCACGTCGTGACCTTAAGGAATTTGATGCAGCTGTTGTTACTCTGCAATGTAAAGAGTTGAAGAATGAGAGCGATGAATGGGCTCTACGTCTTCGTTATGCATATGCTGATGCTCTAGATGCAGCTAATCGTAAAGAGGAAGCGCGTGAATGGTTTGCCAAGTGCGCTGAACTTGACGTGGATGAGGCGACCGATGCACAGGAGCGCGCAGAGAAGCTGTAATCCACAGATTCAGAAGGTGTAGATTTCCGAAGTCAGCGCCTTACTCAATCATCACCCCTTCATCACTAATAAAGGGGTTCAAGATGGCTGCTACAAAGAAGAAATCTGAAGAAGAAGTTGTTGATTACTCACTCAACGATTTACTCATCCGAGGAAGAGTCTCGGCCCCAGCTACAACGAAGGAACTTCCTAGCGGAGATAAGGTCGTTGAATTTCGAGTCATCATCACCAGAAGTGAACGTGAAGGCGTTGACACCCTTGATATCGGAGCCTGGAGCGCCAAGAGTCGCAAGATTGCGCTGACGCTAAAGAGTGATGAGTGGATCGAGATTTCAGGATCTATCCATCGTCGCTTCTGGCAGGCACCTAGTGGTCTAGCTAGTCGCTGGCAGGTGGAGGCGGCGGAGATCTCCCGCATCTAGCAGCCCTAACTCTCGCCTTGTCGATACTCTAGGGCTATGGCTAAACCTCAACCGTCGGAAGTTTTCACAACCCTCAAGGGCTATGTCCAGAAGCTCTCTGACGGAGAACGCACCCCAGCTGAAATCGGTGCCGCGCTCAACGATTGGGCTAAAGAGAGTGCGGAGTCAGTAAAGTCGAAGATTCACGAAGAAGTCGAGAGCGTTGTTCTCAAGATGGGCTTTATCAAGCGCGAAGAGTTTGACGCTTTGGCAGCGGAAGTTGCAGCGCTTAAGAAGTCAGCTAAGAAGTCAGCTAAGAGATCGACAGAGAAGAAAGATTCTGCGAGAAAAGTAGTTAAGAAATCGGGGAGCAAGTGATGAATGAAGTAAGTAACGAGAATGAGACCAATCTTGTACAAGATGTTCGAGCTGAACTTGAAGATATCGATGCAAGTGATCTCTCTGAACATTCAGCGCGATTTGAAGCGCTACACGAGAAGCTACAGAGCTCGCTAAAAGAGATCGATAACCTCTAGAGAAATTATGAAGACTCGACTCGATGCTGAACTAGTTCGTCGCGAACTGGCACGTTCGCGTGAGCATGCAGCAGATCTCATCGAGTCACGATCAGTTCTAGTAAATGGAATCCCTGCAACAAAACCTGCCTCACAGGTAGATGCTGAAACATCAATCGTCCTACAGGGCGATCGAGATGATTTCGTCTCTCGCGGAGGACACAAATTAGCTGGAGCTCTTGACGCATTTACAGGCGTAATCGTTGAAGGAAAGAAATGTCTTGATGCGGGTGCGTCCACTGGTGGTTTCACAGATGTACTTCTGCGCCGCGGTGCAAAGCTGGTTGTAGCCGTTGATGTTGGTTACGGCCAACTCGCGTGGGAACTTCGCCAAGATGAGCGAGTAAAGATTCTCGATCGTACAAATATCCGACATCTGACAGGTGATCAAGTCGGAGAAGATATCGATCTCGTTGTCGCCGATCTCTCCTTCATCTCGCTCTCGCTGGTACTGCCAGCACTAGCCGCCGTTTCAAAGCCAAGTGCAGATTTTGTTCTGATGGTGAAACCGCAATTTGAAGTTGGACGCGAAAAACTTGGTGCAGGGGGAGTCGTTCGCGATCCTCTACTTCGCCGAGCCGCTGTTCTCGATGTTGCGGAGTCTGCATACGATGTTGGATTAGGCACTATGGGCATTGCAGCAAGTCCTCTTCCAGGGCCAGCCGGAAATGTTGAATATTTCCTATGGCTTCGACGTGGTGCACCTGCAATCGATGAAGCAGCGCTAGATCTAGCTATCGAGATGGGGCCTGCATAATGAGTATTAGAAGCCTTGCATTTCTTATCAATCCTTCGCGACCTGAGGCAATTAAGGCGGCAGGAGAGTTAGCTCCACTTTTCTTTTCTGCAGGGTTTAGTCTCTACACAGTCTCCGATGTATCCATCGAAGGAATCAAGAAGGTTGCTCCGACTGAACTTCCCGAGATCGAGGTAGCAGTTGTCTTGGGTGGAGATGGAACGATACTTCGCGCAGCAGAGGTCACTCTTTCGCGCAATATTCCACTTCTAGGAATCAATCTTGGACAAGTTGGATTTTTAGCAGAAGTTGATCGGCCAAGTATTCAAGCTATTGCAGATGCAATTATCAATAAGAGTTATGTCAGCGAGAACCGAATGGTTCTCAAATTCAGTGTTGAGCGCGATGGCAAAGAGATCTCAAATGGTTGGGCGCTCAATGAGGTAACTGTTGAACGTGATGGAACAACAATGGTTGAACTCTTTGTTGAAATCGACCGTCGACCACTTTCTCATTGGGGCTGCGATGGTGTCATCTGCTCGACTCCAACGGGATCGACTGCCTATGCATTTAGCGCTGGCGGTCCTGTCTTGTGGCCAGAAATTGAAGCGCTCGTGTTACTGCCAATCTCAGCCCACGCACTCTTTTCGAGACCAATGGTTGTCTCGCCAAGATCTGAAATTATCGTGACAGTTGAATCTTCTGAGGCGCTACTTTCTGCAGATGCCCTTCGCAAGATCCCTCTTAAATTAGGTGATCGAGTAATCATCACTCGCGATTCACAGACAATTAAGTTATCGCATGTATCCGCAACGCTCTTCACAGATCGTCTCGTCGCAAAATTCAAACTTCCCGTTGAAGGATGGCGCGGTGAGTGAACGTTCTTATCTAGAAGAGATATCTATCCGAAATCTCGGAATCATCGATCAATCAGAGCTTGAATTAGGCCCCGGTCTCAATGTTCTTACCGGCGAAACTGGCGCAGGAAAGACGATGATTCTTACCGCACTCTCACTTGTTCTCGGTGGAAAGAGTGACAGCGCACTGGTTCGTCACGGTTCTGACCGCTTAGTTGCTAGCGCCACATTCTCTGTTCCAAAAGGTTTGCATAGCGATCTTGAAGAAGTCGGTGCAGTAATTGAAGATGGCTCATTAATCATCACCAGAACGGTCAATGGAGATGGGAAGAGCAAGGCGATTTGCGGTGGAGCTACCGTTCCCGCATCAACGCTCTCCACCCTGGCCGATTCACTTATTGAGATACATGGCCAATCAGCAAATGCGCAGATTGTTAAACCGGCAAGACAGCGTGAACTCCTCGATCGATTTGGGGGAGATTCACTTCTGCAAGCGCTTGATACCTACCGGAAAAGCTATGACGAGTATTTAGAGCTTAAAGCGCGAATCGCTGCGATGAAAGCCTCTGCAAATAAACGAGATGGTGAGATTGCAGAACTCAAAGAGTTTCTCACCGCTTGGTCGGCACTTAAGGCAGTCCGCGGTGAATGTAGCGCCACCGACGATGAAATCAATCGTCTCTCAAGCGTCGAAGATCTCCGTACCGCGAGCTCAACTGCAACTAGCGCACTCAATGGAGAAGAGGATGGCGCTTTGACCCTCCTACATTCTGCACGCAGAGCTTTAGATGCCGCTAAGGGTAAGGATTCTCGTCTCGAAGAGATTTCAGATCGCGTCTCTGAAGCGGTCTTCATCCTCGATGATGCTACGACCGATCTCGCAAGTTATTCGACTTCACTTGAAGCAGATCCTGTCCGATTGGACACTCTGCAATCTCGCAAAGCTGAACTCCACTCGTTTATTAAGAGATGGTCATCGACTGAACTGGGAGATGAAGCTTTAGTATTACTTGCAGCAAAGGCAAAGAGCGGTAAAGAGTCGATAGCCGATCTCGAAGGTGGCGATGATCGAATTGCTGAACTAGAGAAAGAGCTTGCTGCAATCAAAGCCAACCTTCTCAAGAGCGCACAAAGTCTGACGAAAGAGCGTCAGAGCGCGGCAAATAAACTTTCACAATCCGTCTCAGATGAGATCAAGGCGCTTTCAATGCCTCACACGAATTTCTATGCAGAGGTGAAAAGTGCAGACTATGCAGGATCGCTGAAGGAGAGTGATTTTACTCAATTAGGATGTGATGAAGTCACGATGATGATTCAGGCGCATAGTGATGGACCAAAGATTGCTTTAGGCAAGGGCGCTTCTGGTGGAGAAATGTCACGCATAATGTTGGCACTTGAAGTTGTTATTGCAAAGACTCATCCAGTCGGCACTTACATTTTCGATGAAGTAGACGCTGGCGTCGGTGGAAAAGCGGCGATTGAAGTTGGCAAGAGGTTGCACGAACTATCTAAGAACTCGCAAGTGATCGTTGTGACTCACCTGCCTCAGGTTGCTGCATGGGCCGATACCCATTTTGTTGTGAAGAAGAGCAGTGACGGCTCCGTTGTGGCATCTGGAGTCTCCAAGCTTGAAAGCGCTCAGCGAATCGAAGAGATCGCTCGAATGCTCGCTGGGCTTGAAGAGTCCTCGAGTGCGCGGGAACACGCGGCAGAACTACTGGCGCTGCGAGGATAGGGTCAACTTCGGTGATAGGTTGGTCTTCCATGAGCCAGCCGCATGTGACCAAGCATATTTTCGTAACAGGCGGAGTCGCCTCAAGTTTAGGTAAGGGGCTCACAGCCTCATCTCTCGGAAGACTTCTAGTGGCCCGCGGTATCCGCGTCACGATGCAGAAGCTCGATCCATACCTTAATGTCGATCCCGGCACCATGAATCCATTTCAACATGGTGAAGTCTTTGTCACAGATGATGGCGCTGAGACCGATCTCGATATTGGTCACTACGAAAGATTCCTGGATCGCAACCTTGAAGGTTCTGCAAATGTCACAACAGGTCAGATCTATTCTCGCGTTATCGCACGCGAACGTCGTGGTGAATATCTAGGCGAGACAGTTCAGGTTATTCCGCACATCACCAATGAGATTAAAGAGCGAATGCTCGCTAATGATTCTGATCAGGTTGATGTCGTAATTACTGAAATTGGTGGAACTGTTGGCGATATTGAGTCGCAACCCTTCTTGGAAGCAGCAAGACAACTTCGCCAGGAAGTCGGTCGTGACAATGTCTTCTATCTCCATATCTCACTTGTGCCATATATCGGTCCATCGGGTGAACTCAAGACGAAGCCAACGCAGCACAGTATTGCTGCCCTTCGCAGTATCGGTATAGCACCTGATGCAGTGGTACTTCGATGCGATCGCCCGATCCCTGAGGGAATTAAGAAGAAGATTTCGCTTATGTGCGACGTAGATGTCGAAGCGGTTGTTGCAGCAGTAGATGCTCCATCGATCTATGACATCCCAAAGGTTCTCTTCAGCGAAGGTTTAGATTCCTACATCGTTCGCCGTCTTTCTCTTGGTGGACATGAGGTTGAATGGGGAGAGTGGGATGACCTACTGAAGAGAGTTCACTTCCCGAAGCATCATGTAAAGGTTGCTCTCGTTGGCAAGTACATCGATCTTCCAGATGCTTACCTCTCGGTCTCTGAAGCGCTTCGCGCAGGTGGATTTGCAAACGATGCAAAGATTGAATTGGTCTGGGTACCAAGCGATAACTGTGAAACTCTCGAAGGTGCAAAAGCTGCTCTCGGTGAGGTAGATGCAATCTGCGTTCCTGGTGGATTCGGAATTCGCGGAATTGAAGGCAAATTAGGTGCACTTAAATTTGCACGCGAAATGAAGATTCCGACTCTTGGTCTCTGCCTAGGTTTGCAGTGTATGGTCATTGAAGCGGCGCGTAACCTTGCTGGAATTAAGGATGCAAACTCTGCTGAGTTCACACCCGAAAGTGGAACACATGTCATTGCAACGATGGATGATCAGAAGAATATTGTTGCTGGGCAAGGAGATATGGGTGGATCAATGAGACTTGGTCTCTATAAGGCATCACTTACTCCCGGATCAATTGTTGCTGGAGTTTATGGAGCGACAGAGATTTCAGAACGACACCGCCATCGCTATGAAGTTAACAATAAGTACCGCGATCAGATTTCAGCGGCAGGACTTAACTTCTCAGGAATATTCAAAGATCGAGATTTAGTTGAATTCGTCGAACTTCCACGTGAGATTCATCCTTACTATGTTGGTACACAGGCACATCCAGAACTTCGCTCACGTCCAACAAGACCGCATCCTCTCTTCGTTGGACTCATCGCAGCTGCTATTGCAGCTAAGAGCACTTCCAATCGCTAGAAGAAGTAGTTGATTGGTGAACTTCGAGACTGTAAAAAGTAACTACCTTAACCATTTGCGTATTGAACGAGGCTTAGCAGAGAACACCCTTCTCTCCTACAGCAGAGATCTCGGAAAGCTAGGGGAGTACTTACAGGCAAATCGCATCAACTTCGATGAGATGAAGCCAGATGACATTGTGAAGTTCGAAGTATCGTTGAAATCTTCAGGCTTGACTCTTGCAAGTATCAATCGAGTGATCTCCTGCCTCAAAGGCTTTTACCGGTACTGCAGTATTGAGAACTCCGTTAACAATCCAATGCTCGAATCACTTTCTCATAAATTACCGAGAAAGCTGCCAAAGGCGCTGAGCATTGACGAAGTTACCCAACTTATCGAGAGCGCAAAACGTGAGGGAGATTTGATGTCTCCAAGGGATTTTGCGATCCTGGAGCTTCTCTACTCCACTGGCGGACGTGTGAGTGAGATTATCGGCATCAATACAGCAGATTTATCAATCACCAAGTTATTGGATGATGAAGTCCCGGTTCTGAAGTTGAAAGGTAAGGGTTCAAAAGAGAGATTCGTTCCGCTAGGAAAGTATGCGGTCACAGCACTTGAAGATTATCTTGTGAGAACTAGGCCGGCACTCGCAGCTAAGAACAGCAAAGCCACCTCTGCGTTGTTCTTAAATTCACGAGGCGGGCGTCTATCAAGACAGAGCGCATGGCAGATAGTTCTCGATGCAGCAGATGCAACTGGCTTATCTGACCGGGTTTCGCCTCACGTATTTCGACATTCTTATGCAACCCATTTACTAGATGGGGGAGCAGATATCAGAGTAGTGCAGGAGCTGCTTGGTCATAGTTCCGTTACCACCACGCAGATTTACACACTTATTACGATTGATAGGGTCCGCGAAAGCTATAGCTCTGCGCACCCAAGAGCAAAGTAAGTAACGAGAAGTTTTAGATGCCGCGAAGGCGACGAGCAAGGATGCTCTGATCGCCCTTAGCCTCGAGATCAGCGATTATTACTGCGATAGATTCGCGAACAATGCGACCACGATCTACTGCAAGACCAAGATCTCCACGCAGCATTAAACGCGCCTGATCTAGATCAAAGAGTTCATCCGTTGATAAGTAAACGGTGATCTTCTCTTCATGAAGTTCACGTCCAGAAGGTGATTTCTCTGCAGCAGTAACGCGGCGGCGAGAAATTGTACGAACGCCCTTCTTGCTCTTTGGTGCAGAAGTTCCGATAGCGGGAGCAGCAGCAGGCGCAGCTTGCGCAGGGGCTTGTGTAGCCTCGCGTACTGCGCTGAGTGCTGGTGTATTTGCGCGGAAAAGTTCATCTGCTCCTGGCAGGCTAGCTCTCTTACTCATCGTGCTCCTCCTCGTGCAATTAGTTCTCGTGCAAGACGTCGATATGACTGAGCTCCACCTGAAGATGATGCATAGGCGGTAATTGGTTCGCCAGCAACAGTTGTTTCAGAGAAGCGAATAGTCTTTGCAATAATGGTTTCAAATACATCCTCTGGGTACTTTTCAAGAATTGCAGTAAGCACTTCTCGATTATGAAGCGTTTTGCGATCATACATAGTCGCAAGAATTCCGATGAGATTTAGATCAGGGTTTAAGAAGCTGCGCACCTTATCGATATTGCCTTTAAGTTCGATAAAACCGTGCAGCGCAAAGTACTCGCATTGCAAAGGAACAATGACCTCATCAGATGCAACAAGCGCGTTGATGGTTAGCTGACCCATCGTTGGCTGGCAATCGATCAAGATAACGTCATACTCGGAACGTAATCTTCCGAGTGCACGCTTAAGGTATTGCTGACCACCAATCTCGGCGCCGAGAGTTGTTTCAGCAGTTCCGAGATCGCGGTTTGCTGGAAGGAAATCAAGATTTGCTACTGATGATTTCAAAACAATCTCATCGATATTTGCATCTGGTGTCATCAACGCGTAATAGACGGTGTTCTCTAAAGGCAAGCTATGGGCATTTACTCCAAGGCCCAGTGATAAACCGCCTTGTGGGTCGAAGTCGACCAGCAGAACGCGACGACCGAGCTCTGCGAGCGCAGCGCCGAGGTTGATAGTCGATGTAGTTTTTCCTACGCCGCCCTTCTGATTAAAGATCGAGATGATCTTCGCCTCTCCATGTTCAGCAAGTTGCGCTGGGATGGGGAAGTTCTGAGGTTCTATGCCGAGGAGATTGGCTGTCGTAGCCACATCATCGTCAAATGTCGATTTAGCGTTCAAGCGAGAAACCTCTTTTCCTATTTAACCGACTCTACGCGTAATGCGCTCCGTTCTGCAAGTAAAGAGTTACTGTTCGCTCGTGGAAAATCTCGTTGATTCAGCGCAAGAGCCAGTAGCTGAGAGCGCGCCCGATAAGGGTTTTAATGTCCACCTCACCAATTTTGATGGCCCCTTTGACCTACTCCTGCAGCTCATCTCGCGCCATAAGCTCGATATCACTGAGGTCTCGCTCAGCCTCGTCACCGATGAGTTCATCTCCTTTATTCGTGGGCTCGAAGAGTCAGGTGAGGGCTGGATGCTCGATCAGGCCACTGAGTTCCTGGTCATCGCCGCAACTTTGCTCGATCTCAAGGCAGCCCGCTTACTGCCAAGTGGTGAGATCGAAGATGAGGAGGACCTGGCAATCCTCGAGGCGCGAGATATCCTCTTCGCTCGCCTCCTGCAGTATCGCGCCTTTAAGGAGATTGCCGCTGATTTCCAGGATCGAATCCTCGCCGCCGATAAATCATTCCCTCGCGTAGTAGCCCTCGACCCAGCCCTGGCATCGCTGCTGCCTGAGGTCCTCATTGGAGTTGGAGCAGCACGCTTTGCCGCTATCGCCGAGCGCGTTCTCACCCCAAAGACAGCTCCATTGGTTGCTTTAGAGCACCTTCACAGCGCTCTAGTGAGCGTGGCAGAGGAGTCGAAGCTGGTAGTCGATGCCTTGCGTAAATCGAAGGTGCTCTCCTTTAGAAACCTCGTTCAAGGGGCTGATTCCACGCTCGTCGTCGTTGCCCGCTTCCTAGCCCTCCTCGATCTCTACCGTCAAGGAGCCCTCCGCTTTGAGCAGGTGATGGCTCTTGGTGAGCTCCAGATAAGTTGGATAGGCTCGGAAGAGGGCGAAATTCTTATTACAGATGAGTTTGATATCCCCGTAACGCTAGAAAATGAGACAGAAGAGGTCGAAAATGTCTAATCCAGAGGTTGAGAGCCCCATCGAAGAGGTCGATTCTTCAGATCAACTCTCGCATCTATTTGACCCAGCAGCGCTAGCTCGTTCCATCGAGGCGATCCTCATGGTTGTAGATGAGCCAGTCACAGAGTTGACACTTGCATCAGTTTTAGAGGTAACGGTTGATCAGGTTGTTGATGCCCTTGAGGCCCTCGTTCCGACCTATGAAGATCGCGGATTCTCGCTCAAGGCGATCAATGGGGGATGGCGCTTCTATAGCCACCCAGATTGCTCAGCGGTGGTAGAGAAGTTTGTGCTCGATGGCCAGCAGAATCGTCTCACCCAGGCCGCCCTTGAGACCCTAGCTGTTATCGCGTATCGCCAACCTGTCTCAAGAGCCCGAGTCTCAGCGATTCGTGGGGTAAATGTTGAAGCGGTTATGAAGACCCTCATCACTCGAGGGCTTGTCGAGGAGTACGGGGTCGAAAACGAGACTGGAGCAATCCTCTACAAGACAACGAGCTACTTCCTGGAACGCCTCGGGCTCAACGCCCTCACAGATCTACCCCCTCTAGCCCCTCATCTGCCTGACCTTGATGGCCTCGATGAGATCCTCGATTCGCTTACTGACTAAGTAACGCTCTAGACTCTTCTCACCACCGTCCCTCACGGCTCATCTGAGCCTCTCTTTGGGGGAGTTGACTGTCGAGAATGGATAGCCACATGGCCGAGATGCGCCTAAATAAGATAATTGCCGATGCCGGAATCTCCAGCCGTCGTGGAGCCGATGAGCTCATCATGGATGGGCGAGTCACGGTCGATGGGCACCAGATCAGAGAGCTTGGGGCGAAGTTTGACCCTGAAAAGGTGAAAGTAGCAGTTGATGGAGAGACAATTAAGCGCTCTTTGTCTAAGACTTATCTTGCACTTCATAAACCTCGAGGCGTTCTGTCAACGATGTTCGACCCAGAAGGTCGCCCTTCGCTAGCTGACTTTATTGACCTCCGAACTGAGCGCTTATTCCATGTTGGGCGCCTAGATAAGGAGTCGGAAGGGTTGATTCTGCTGACAAATGATGGCGATCTCACCTTCAGAGCGACCCACCCTTCATACGGTCTTGAGAAGACCTACATCATTGAATTCGATGGCCGCCTACCAGTGGGGGTCGAGAAGGTCCTTTTGAAGGGTGTAGAGCTCGAGGATGGAATGGGTCGAGTTCTCGACTTTAAGCACCTATCTCCCCAGTGGATAGAGGTCACCATCCACGAAGGTCGTTATCACATCATCCGTCGTCTGATGGAGGCTGTCGGTGTTGAGGTCCTTCGTTTGATCCGAACCAGATTTGGTCCGATCTCTCTGGGGGAGACTCTCGAGGGAAGATGGCGAGATCTCAATAGCGGTGAATTAATAAGCCTGCAAACTGCTTTAGATATTAAACCGTAAATCGACTCTATAGCGTTTTCTCTATTTATAGATTTATCTATACTTACCAAGCGCGGACTTACTAATAGCAATTTATCGATAATATGACGCTCGAATAGATACCAAAAAAATAGATATATCGATAAAAAAGATCTGAGCTCCAATGATCGAGGATATGGATTAGAAATACTGGCCCGGGATAATTTATATTAAGCCTTTAATAGATTTATCGGCAAAACGATGTAACCATTCCGCCTTGATGGCGAGCTGGGTTGTATGCTTCTCTAATGTCAGTGCGAGCAGTACGAGGAGCGACCCAGGTCGCTGCCAATTCACCCGAGGCGATTGCCGCTGGGGTTAAGGAGCTCCTGACCGAGATACTTGTGGCTAACTCCGTCACCCCCTCGGATGTCATCTCCGTTCTCTTTACAGCTAGCCCTGATCTCAATGCAGCTTTCCCAGCAGTTTTTGCCCGCGAAGTTGGCTTCGAATCAGTGCCCCTCATCTGCGCAGTTGAGATCGATGTTCCAGGCGCCCTCGAGCGCACGATTCGAGTGATGGCTCATATAGAGACGGAAAAAAACGCAAAAGAGATCTCTCACATCTATCTTCATGGCGCTAAGGCTCTACGCCGAGATATCGCTCAGTAGGCTCCCTTTATGAGCGCTCAACTATCCTTTTCAAAGGTTGAAATCCATGGTTCAGGCCTAATCGGCACCTCGATCGCCCTCGCTTTAGCTCCTTTAGGGGTAGAAGTACGCATGGTCGATGCCGATTCCAGAGCGGAGAGCTTGGCTCAGCAACTTGTTGGCCCTGTAAAGAGCTCACCATTTTCTCCTGAGCTCGTTATCTCCGCAGTGCCAATCTCAGCCTTCTCGTCGGTGCTTTCAGCCTTGGAGCTAGGGGACTTTAAGGGTGTATTTATAGATGTTGCCTCAGTAAAGACTAAAGTTACGGTTGAGGTATCAACTTCAAAGCTATCCCTTGGGCGCTTTCTTCCTACCCATCCGATGGCAGGTCGTGAAGTCGGGGGAGCAGAGTCTGCACGATCAGATCTCTTTCAGGGTCGAGCTTGGATCATCGATTCATCAGGCGTTGATGGCGATGTGCTCTTAATAGCCCGCGAGCTCATCGCAGCCTTGGGGGCCGATCTCGTTGATTTTCCCGTCGAGGAGCACGATCGAGCAGTAGCCCTTATCTCTCATCTTCCTCAGGTAATCGCATCCCTGCTTGCCAAACAACTATCTGGAAATCCCGAGAGTTGGCTTACATTGGCCGGATCCGGCCTCCGAGATACAACACGGATAGCCGGTTCTGACCCGAAGCTCTGGAGAGAGATCATCTCTGCAAATAGTCAATCGATTAAGCCTCTCTTAGAGAATTTTGCCGCGGATTTATCAGAATTCATCGAATCAATAGCTGACGAGACCTCTGTTGAGAAGTTGATCTCTGATGGTCAAATAGGTCGCTTAGCTATTCCTGGAAAACACGGTGGGAAAGTTCGTGAATACACCTACCTGCCAATTGTTATTGAAGATAAACCTGGTCAATTAGCTGCAATCTTCAATGAGTGCGCTCGTGCCGATGTAAATATTGAAGATCTTTCGATTGAACACTCACCAGGACAGCAGACTGGCCTCATTACTCTCGCACTCTCCGCCAGTGATTCAGTGAAGTTATCTGAACATCTATCGAAGGCGGGATGGAGTGTTCACGCACCTAAGGCGTGATTCACGGTTATTAACCTATACGCAATAGAATGCGTTAACTGAAAGATGGGCCTTTACGATGATTGTTGTTGCTCTAGATGGCCCAAGTGGCTCTGGCAAATCCAGCACATCTAAAAATATCGCAATACGCGCCGGTTGGAATTATCTAGATACCGGCGCTCTCTATCGTGCAATTACCTTCATTGCTTTATCGATAAAGAGTGAAAATCCAAAAGATATTATCGCCGCAGTTATCGAGACTCCCATATCTTTCATCTCAGATCCGAGAGATCCCCAAATTTTCGTAGGCGATAAGAATGTATCTCTGGAAATTAGAAGTAATGAAGTAACTGATCATGTATCGAAGATCAGTGCTCTTCCAGAAATTCGTGCAGAGTTACTAGATCTACAGAGAAAAATTATTGCTAAAGCGGATCGCGGAATCGTTGTCGAAGGTCGAGATATCGGAACCGTTGTCTGTCCAGATGCAGCTCTCAAGATTTACTTGACTGCAGATATCGCAGCTCGTGCTGTTAGACGCGATGCCGAACAGAAAGAAGATTCTCGCGGAGTGGCCGCTGTTGAGGAATCTTTGGCAAACCGGGATGAAATTGATTCGACCCGTACAGTTTCACCGCTGGCGATGGCAACAGATGCTGTCCATATTGATTCAACGGAACTGAATTTAGAGGAGACAGTCGAGCGAATCTGGGAGCTACTTTCCCAGCGTTCATTGTTAGGCCTTCCAATTGTTGCAATTCTCGGACGCCCCAATGTTGGTAAATCAACCCTTATCAACAGATTCATTGGCCGTCGAGAAGCGATTGTTGAAGATACGCCGGGTGTCACTCGCGATCGCGTTCAATATGAATGCGAGTGGGGCGGACGTCGTTTCATCATTATGGATACTGGTGGTTGGGAATCTAAGCCTGATGGAATTTCGGTACAGGTGAGTGCGGGTGCAGAACTAGCAATGCAAGAAGCTGATGTTCTCTGTTTTGTTGTAGACGCTCAAGTGGGAGCACTTGACGAAGATGATGTTCTTGTTCAAGAACTTCGAAAGGCTAAGAAGCCAACGATTCTCGTTGCCAATAAAGTTGATGGCGATAATGATGAGTCAGATGCGCATGCGCTCTGGAATATCGGGTTAGGGGAGCCGCACTTTGTTTCTGCACTTCACGGTCGTGGCAGTGGAGATTTATTGGATGCAATAGTTAAAGATCTTCCCGAAGTTGGCGGTGCGCAGGTACAGGATGGTTATCGCAGAATTGCACTTATTGGTCGACCAAATGTCGGTAAATCTTCACTCTTCAATGCTCTAGCTGGCGAGAGTCGTTCTATCGTTGACGATGTAGCGGGTACAACTCGAGATCCCATCGATGAGTTAATCGAATTTGGCGGAAGTATCTGGCGCTTTGTAGATACAGCTGGATTAAAGAAACGAGCGAATCAGGCAAGTGGAACTGATTACTACGCAACTTTGAGAACACAAACAGCGCTAGAACGTTGTGAATGTGCAGTAGTAGTCCTGGACGCTTCGGTCCCAATCTCCGAGCAAGATCTTCGAATTATCACCATGGTTGAAGAGGCCGGTAAGGCGATGGTTATCGTTATGAATAAGTGGGATCTTGTTGATGAAGATCGACGCACTCAGTTGGATAAAGAGATTGAACGACATCTTGATCAAGTGGAGTGGGCCCAGATTGTTAACGTCGCAGCGAAGACTGGATGGCATAGAGATCGTCTAGCTCCAGCTCTTCGAACAGCGATTGATTCATGGGAGCGGAGAGTTCCTACATCGAAACTCAACTCATTTCTGGGTGCCCTTATCGGCGCAACGCCACCGCCTGTTCGTGGCGGCAAACAGCCGAAGGTTTACTACGCAACTCAGGCTGGGATCGCGCCACCGAAGTTTGTGGTCTTCTCATCGGGCTGGATCGAGGCTTCTTACCGTAGATTTATCGAGCGCCGCCTTCGAGAAGAGTTTAAATTCCCAGGAACTCCTGTCCAGGTAGCTATCCGAGTGAAAGAACGAGATAAGGAGTAGTTATCGTGTTAACGATTCCTAATGCGCTTACCTTTCTTCGTTTCCTTGGAATCCCGCTTTTTATCTGGCTTGCACAATCTGGAACTCAAGATGGTTTGGCGATTTTGGTTCTAGCGATCGGGGGAGCGACCGATTACTTCGATGGGAAATTAGCCCGAGCTCTTAACCAAGAGAGTAAATTTGGCGAGATTGCAGATCCAACAATCGATCGCCTCTATATCGCTGCAACGCTCGTTGTTCTCTATATACGTGAAGCAATTCCACTGTGGCTGATAGCAATCTTGGTAGCACGCGATCTTCTGATGGTAGTACTTGCATTGGTTCTTCAGGTAAAAGGTCAACCTCCACTAACGGTTACATATCTAGGCAAGGCAGCGACCTTCAACCTTCTCTATGCCTTTCCATTTTTACTTCTCGCACTGAGTGATAGCTGGTATGGAACGCTGGCCTTTATCTTCGGTTGGGCATTTGCCATCTGGGGAGTCGGTCTCTACTGCGCAACTGCCCTCGGATATTTCCAAACAGGGCTTCGTAGCATTAGGGTGCCTTCTTCGAGCAGAATAATCGAGAGCTTTTAGCCATGAGGAGTGAGTAGAGATGTCCAATATCCCTTCGGATCTGCAATATACGAAAGAACATGAATGGGTAGCGCCTGCAAGTACCGCTCTCACCTTCCGAATGGGCATTACTGATTACGCACAAGGTGCACTCGGAGATATTGTCTACGTTCAAATGCCGAAGATCGGCGATAAAGTTATTGCGGATTCAGTCTGTGGTGAAGTTGAATCCACAAAGAGCGTCTCTGAAATTTTTGCGCCAGTATCTGGCGTTATCGTTGCAGTCAATGAATCACTTACCCAGAATCCGGAGCTGATCAACTCTGATCCCTATGGCACTGGGTGGTTAGTTGAGATTGAATGCGAAAGTAACCCTGCGGGGCTCCTTACTTCCGCAGAATATGGGGCTATTACCGCGTAAAGGCTGGCTTGATTTCTCTCCACCAACTCTCTAGTGTCACCCTTAAGTTGACGTCTACTGGGATCTCGAGAAGGGGTTGTTCATGGCTAAGCCAGATTCGCAGAATGAACTCACAAGCACCCTTCACCTCGGACTCAGATCTGTAGTTGGCGATTCCCCAGCCGGCTTAATCCAGGATTTTCTCGCTCAAGCAACTGCGCAAGAGCGAGAGATCGTCGAAAGCGCGCTCTCCTCAGATGGAAAATCAGCGATGGTCATCATCCATCGTGGACCACAAAAGGGAGCGCGATTCTTAATTACCTCTGATGGGGTAACAATTGGAAGATCTCCTGAGAACTCAATCTTTCTCGATGATGTAACGGTCTCAAGAAAGCATGCAGTGATTGAACCATCGAATGATGGTGCAACGCTTAGCTTCACATTTAAGGATTCAGGAAGTCTCAATGGCTCCTATATCAACAACGATTCCATCACTGAGAAGAAGTTAGTTGCAGGCGATGAGATTCAGATCGGTAAGTATCACCTTTTATTCATCACAGCTGTAAAGACAGCTGATTCAGCGGGGGAGAAGTAAGTTGAGCGTTCCAGCGAGAGCCTATTTAAGTATCGGTGAAGTTCTAACAAAGTTACGTGGAGATTTTCCCGATATCACTATCTCGAAGATTCGCTTCCTGGAATCTGAAGGACTCATCGAACCTCAACGCACTCCATCTGGATATAGAAAATTTACGACAATCGATCTCGACCGACTCCGTTATGTCTTGCTTGCACAACGCGATCAATACCTTCCGCTTAAGGTCATTAAAGAGAACCTAGATGCACTTGACCGAGGTCTCCAACCAGCCCCACAAGGTGGAACAGCCTCACCTCGACCAACTCTCGGCCTTGCAACAATTGATGGCGAATTTGCTCCTGCAGCATTTGCAGAACAGTCAGAGATGCGTCTTTCACGTGAAGAGCTTCTTAAAGCTTCAACTCTCGAAGATTACCAGCTAGTAGAACTTGAATCTTTCGGTCTTATCCAAATCCGTGGACGCCACTACGATGGCGATGCTCTGGCAGTTGCTAAGGCAGTCGCTGAGATGGCAGGTTTTGGAATTGAACCGCGCCACTTACGTTCATTTAAATCTGCAGCAGATCGCGAGATCGGATTGATTGAACAAGTTATTACTCCATTCACCCGACAGAAGAGCAGCGAAGCTAAAGCTCGGGCAGAGGAAGTTCAGAAGGAGATTGCATCTCTCTCAGTACGCCTTCATGCCGCTCTTGTTCGTGGTGGTCTCAATCGTCCTCGTTAATCGGTTTTAAAACTAATGTTTATTCCAGCCGAGGTTGTTGGAGTCCGAATCGAGATGCCGAGCAATCAGCCAATTGTTTTACTTAGGGAGCTAGAGGGAACTCGATTTCTTCCCATCTGGGTCGGGGCAGTTGAGGCGACAGCGATAGCTTTTGCGCAACAAGGACTTGAAGCGACTCGTCCTCTGACCCACGATTTGATTCGCGATCTTCTCGATCGAGTCGATGCAACCCTGACAGCGGTCCACATCACTTCTATCGTCGATGGAGTCTTCTTTGCTGAGCTCCACCTTCGCAATGAGACAGGGGTATTGCCGCCACTTTCAGCACGACCATCAGATGCAATCGCTATAGCTCTTCGTACAAAGACAAATATTCTGATCGATAACGATCTCCTCGACGAGATTGGAATCGACATTCCAGAGCAAGTCGCCCAGAGCGCTGCTGAGGGTGGAAGGATTGGCGCTGGAGACCAGGAGCTAGAGGCCTTTAGGGAGTTCCTGGATGGAATCAACCCTGAAGACTTTGCAGGGTAGGGCTGAAAAGCCTCAACCTCAAGTAGAGGTTATCTTCGTGTCGTTCAGCTACTTTCTGAGCCCCCAGGCGTACCCTTTAGCCAACCCCACAACGAAAGCGAGCCCCCTCTCGTGACAGATCAAGAATTTGAAATTGGATATCGCGGCGCCACTGCATGCTCAGCCGCTGGCATTTCATACCGACAGCTTGATTATTGGGCTCGTACCGGATTGGTAGAACCTTCAATTCGTACTGCAACGGGATCAGGAAGTGCCCGTCTCTACGGCTTTAGAGATATTTTGGTTTTAAAGATTGTTAAACGACTTCTCGATGCAGGTGTATCCCTGCAAAATATTCGCACAGCAGTTGATCATTTGCGAAATAGGGGAGTGACAGAGTTAGAGCGAATTACTCTCATGAGCGACGGCGCATCAATCTATGAATGTGCAAGCCCTGATGAAATCATCGACCTTCTTGCAGGTGGCCAAGGTGTATTTGGAATTGCAGTGGGCAAGGTCTGGCACGAGGTTGAAGGATCGCTTGCAACGCTTCAAGGTGAAGTTAACGGTGAAGCTACAGGTGTTGAAAATAGCGACGAACTCTCGCTGCGTCGAAAGGCGAAGGGCGCCTAAAACTCATATATTTCCCCTCTAGCGCTTCCGCGACGGAGTTCACGAGGGGATTGAGATATGAGCGATTATCAGAACTTCGAAGATCGTCATATTGGACCATCTCTCAGCCAAGAGAATGAGATGCTCTCAGTTCTCGGTTACTCAGATTTAAAGAAATTTATCGCCGATGTTGTTCCTGAAAACATTGTTATTGAGAAGAAGCTATCCGAGGTTCTCGATAGTGCGAAGAGTGAAGTAGAAGTTATCGCCGAACTTCGCGCAATGGCAGATGAGAATGAAGTTTTCAGGTCGCTTATCGGCGGCGGTTATTACGGGACTATCACTCCACCTGTGGTTAAGCGAAATGTTCTCGAGAATCCAGCCTGGTACACCGCATACACTCCATATCAACCTGAGATCTCCCAAGGTCGACTAGAAGCTCTCTTTGCATTTCAAACTGTTGTTTGCGAGTTGACAGCCTTAGCCGTTTCCAATGCATCGATGCTTGATGAAGGAACTGCGGCTGCTGAGGCAATGACTCTTGCGCGACGTACCTCCAAGAGTGATGATTCTTCGGTATTTCTCATTGATAAGAATCTTCATACCCAAACTAAGGCAGTAGTTATCACTCGCGCAAAGCCGCTAGGTATTGAAATTGTCGAAGTAGATGCTCAGAATATTGATCAAAGTTTGGATTACTTCGGTGTACTTGTTCAGTATCCGGATACAACAGGAACAATTAATGACTTCACAAAGGCAGCGCAAGATGCTCATGTAAAGAACGCACTATTTATCGCGGCAACTGATCTCCTTGCTCTGACGCTTCTCAAGGCACCAGGGGAGTGGGGCGCTGATATCGCTATCGGTTCCGCTCAGCGATTTGGTGTTCCTATGGGATTTGGTGGACCGCATGCAGGTTTCATGGCAGTTCGTGAAGGTCTCGAGAGATCTCTACCCGGTCGTCTTATCGGACAGAGCGTTGATTCTCATGGCAATCCAGCATTTCGCTTAGCTCTCCAAACACGCGAACAACATATTCGTCGCGATAAAGCTACGAGCAATATCTGCACCGCGCAGGTGCTCCTTGCCAATATGAGCGCCTTCTATGCAATGTGGCATGGGCCAAAGGGTCTAACAGCTATCGCATCTCGCATTCAGGACTTCACATCTCAGCTGGCAACCGTTGTTGATGCAATGAATAAGAGCTACTTCGACACTCTTACGATCAAGGTCTCTGATGCTCCTGCGATTCACGCAAAGGCTCGTGCGTCAAGAATTAATTTAGGTGTCGTTGATACCAGCCACGTACGAATTTCTCTGGATGAGACAATCACTCCCGCTATTTTCAAGGAGATTCTCTCTGTATTCGGAGTCGAAGGTAAATCGGCCCAGGGGAGCGGTATCGCACCGGCAGTAAAGAGAACCTCTGAATTCCTTAAACATCCAGTTTTCAATACCTACCACTCTGAAACCTCGATGATGCGTTATCTGCGCACGCTTTCAGACCGCGACCTTGCACTCGATCGCACAATGATTCCTTTGGGTTCTTGCACCATGAAGTTGAACTCTGTTACCGAGATGGAAGCGGTGACATGGCCTGAATTCGCATCGTTGCATCCATTTGCACCTGCCGACCAAAGTGTCGGTTCACGTAAATTGATTTCCCAGCTCTCGCAGTGGTTAGTCGATATCACTGGCTATGACGCTGTTTCACTTCAACCAAATGCTGGTAGCCAAGGTGAATTCGCGGGACTTCTTGCAATTAGAAATTATCATGATTCACGTGGGGACCAGTCTCGAAATATTTGCTTGATTCCATCAAGTGCTCATGGAACCAATGCGGCAAGTGCAGTTATGGCAGGAATGAAAGTTGTCGTAATCTCTTGTGATGAGCAAGGCAATGTAAGTCTCGACGATATCAACGCCAAGATTGAAGAACATGCTGGAGCCTTAGCGGCTCTCATGGTCACCTATCCATCAACTCATGGTGTTTTTGAATCTGCGATCTCACAAATCTGCGAAGCGGTACATAACGCCGGTGGTCAGGTTTATGTCGACGGTGCAAATCTCAATGCGCTAGTTGGTTTAGCACAACCTGGAAAATTTGGCGCAGATGTTTCGCACCTCAATCTACATAAGACTTTCTGTATTCCACATGGTGGTGGGGGACCGGGCGTTGGTCCAGTTATTGCACGTGCTCACCTCGCACCGTTCCTACCTAGCCATCCACTCGATGCAACGGCCGGTCCCTCAACAGGTCCTGGCCCAATCTCAGCTGCACCATTTGGATCAGCAAGTATCTTGCCGATCTCATGGGCTTACATTCGACTTATGGGGGGAGCAGGTCTCACTCATGCAACTGAGGTCGCTATCTTGAGCGCTAATTACATGGCTCACCGCCTCAAGAATTACTTCCCAATTCTCTACACCGGTGAAAAAGGACTCGTTGCACACGAGTGCATCCTCGATTTGCGAGAGATTACTAAGGTCAGTGGCGTAACTGTTGATGATGTTGCAAAACGTCTGATGGATTTTGGATTCCATGCACCGACGATGTCATTCCCAGTTCCTGGAACTTTGATGATTGAACCGACTGAATCTGAAGATATCCTCGAAATGAACCGCTTTATAGATGCAATGATTGCCATAAAGTTTGAAATCGATGAGATTACTGAAGGAAAGGTGGCTGTGGAAGATTCAGCGCTTCGCCATGCGCCTCATACAGTTGGAGCGATTGCCACAGGTAACTGGGATCGCAGTTACAGCCGTGAACGAGGAGCCTTTCCTTCAACCTTTACTGGACTCATTCCGGGCGAGTTAATCGGCCAGAAGGGCAAGTATTGGCCGACTACAGGGCGTATAGATGGGGCATACGGGGATAGGAACCTGGTCTGCTCATGCGAACCAATCGAGAGCTTTGCCTAACCGATTCTTAACTACTTTACATAATGTAACTTATCGGCGTTAGGTCTAAAGGTCCGAGCAAGGCCCCAGAGGGTTGTCTGCCACAGAGCCTCAATAACTATCGCTCGACTCATCTTTGAAACTCCATTAACTCGTTCAACAAAGGTAATCGGAACTTCAATCTTTTTTGCGCCAGCTAGATCACTAGCCATCGCCATCTCAATTTGAAAACAGTATCCAGTCGCAAACATCTGATCTAACTTGAGCGAAAGCAATAAATTTCTACTGTAAACACGGAAACCGCCAGTTAGATCATTGAGCGGAATTCGAAGGGCTACACGTGCATATCGAGTACCTGATTTGGAGAGCAATTGTCGACTACGTGGCCAATTAACGACCGAACCGCCAGGCATCCACCTAGTGCCTAAGACGATTACCTTGGAGCCAGTCGCTTGGTTTCGAGCTGCAGATAACATAGCTGGCAGATCCTGGACACGATGTGAACCATCTGCATCCATCGTGACGATAAATTGATAATCATCCATCTGCAGAACTTCCTTGAAGCCTGCACGATAAGCAGCTCCTAAGCCTGCCTTACCGGGGCGCCTCAGTATCTTCACCCAAGAGTATTGGAGTGCTTCAACAATATCGGCTGTCTTATCGGGTGAATTGTCGTCGAGAATTATGGCTTCAAAATTCTGAGCGATGTGAATCTCTCCTAAAGATCTCAGGAGTTCAACAATTGAAGTTGATTCATTGAAAGTAGGAATCAATATTACTGCTCTGGCATCTAGCATCATCGGAAGGTGATTCTCCTGATGCTCAGCATTGCAAGTAAGAGTGAGGCTAGTAATGTCAGAAGAGGGGCCACTCCCCCTAGACGGTCGGCAACTGTTCGAAAGTCAGATAGGTACAGATCGCCGGCAATGAAAGCTGAAATGTTTTCATCAGTTTGCTTCTGCACAGCGCCATTATTGTCGATGAAGGCAGAAATTCCAACTGTCGAAACGCTAAGGATTTCGCGTGAGTGCTCAATTGCCCGAATCCTGGTGATGGCCAATTGTTGACTACTCTGTGAAGTATTTGCAAAGGTAGCGCTATTCGTCTGGACAGTTAGAGCGCTTGAATTCGCAGCGGCTTGTCGAACTAACCCATCATTTATTATCTCGTAACAAATAATTGGCGCCACTTTCTTATCTGCTATGTAATGCGAGACGAATTTATCACCTTCCGCAAAGTCGTTGACCAAAGCAGCATAAGGAGAAAGAAACTCAGAAATCTTTCGAAGAGGGATGTACTCACCAAAGGGAGTGAGGTACTGCTTAATATATGTCGACTTTGCATTCCCATCTGCGCCATAAAGAATTGAGGCATTTGCGGGTGCTCCGCTTTCATTTATAACTACGCCAGCTACGAGTGGTGTATCAAAATCCCGCACGAGGCTTCTGATATCTTCCTCAACCTCTGGATGGTTTCGAGGATCAATATCAATCGCATTCTCTGGCCAGATAATCGCGTCATACCCCGGTTGTACAACATCTCGAGTTAGATCACGGTGCAAATCAAAAACCGCTTTTGCTCGAGAATTAAAATCAAGCCCAACTGATGGAGTATTTCCCTGAATCGCTATCAACGAAAGGCTATCAACGGGTTTCGGATTACCAGGTAAGAAACTGACGACGAAAATCGATACTCCAGCAAGAATGAAATTCTTTAAGCGGAAATGAGTAATGAGTACAGCCAGTGCAAGGGTTATAGAAGAAAGAAGGAGTACTCCCCCATAGGCAACTAGAGGGGCAAAGGGCGAATCACTCTGACTAAATGCAACTCGAGTCCAAGAGAATCCCCCGAATGGGAAACGTGCTCTAAGCTCTTCGCAGAGTAAAAGAGCGAAGACCACCCATCTCATAGATTTCGTCTTCTTGTGTGCATATCCAACTGGGATATAGAAAAGCGCCTGCAATAGAGAGAGAAGCAACCAAGGAAGAGCTCCTACATACTTACTGCTCCAATGTAGAACTATCGCGTTCACGATTAGCCCGAATATGAAAGCGCTAGCAATAGGAGATCGAGATTTATTGATTGCATGCAAGAAAAGCGCGTAGCCAACTATCGCTGCATACCAAATCCCTATTGGTTCGAATGCGGCGCTAACTATGAGGGCAGAGAGGACTAGGGCTACCATTTGAGTGCAGAGATCAACCGATCAACGCTGGCTCCAAGACCGTGTTCGGCCTGCATCGCATAAATTTCAGATAGATCATCAGGCCGCTTAGGCATGGCGATATCCATCTTCGGAATAGCGACATCTTTTGCGCAATGAACGAGCGTTGGTGCGATCTTCAGATAATCAGCGCCTTCAATAATCTTTTTGGCTAGATTAGCGGTGAGAGCTTCATGGCCGGTTTTTGCTGCCTTGAGCGCTTCGTCGACAGTTGCAAAGTTATTTGCAATGAGGGCAGCTCCTTTCTCACCAATGCCCCTTACTCCAGGCAGTCCATCTGAAGGATCACCTCGGAACATCGCAAAGAGGGCGTAGCGCTCCCCCGGGATTCCGTACCTATCTGCGACCCATTTGATATCGACAAGATCGTGTTGAGAAATACCCCGCGCCAAATAAACAACTTTCACATCTCGCTTATCATCGACCAATTGGAATAAATCACGGTCGCCTGTGACGACTCGAATAGGTCCTTTCTCATTGACTGCGAAAGTGGCCATCACATCATCTGCCTCATAATCATCGACGCCTAACATCGGAATTCCAAAGGCATCGAGAAGATCAAGCAGGATTGGTATCTGTGGCGTTAACGTCTCAGGTTCTTCCTCAACATCACTCTCATCTTCTATTCGATTAGCCTTATATGCAGGAAAGAGATCCACACGCCAAGAGGGGCGCCAATCCCCTTCTATGCAGGCAACAATTCGGTTAGGCGAATATATTCCAATCAAGCGCGCCGTCATATCAAGATATCCGCGAATTGCATTAACTGGAGTGCCTGATGGCGAAAGTAACGTGTCAGGCATCCCGTAGTAAGCGCGGTACCAGAGCGATGCGCTATCAAGAAGCATTAAAGTCATAGTTCGCCCAACATATATGAAACAACTCCACGATCCAAGCGTTTGACTCCATCTCGGCATACAGGACGAAGATGCTCGGCAGCTCCACCAATCTGCGTTAAGAGATCAATCAGCTGCTTAATGGAGCGAACAAAATCACCAACTGTCATATCAGTACCTTTAAGAACGTTACTTAACGAGTGGCCATTGGCCCAGCGATAAGCCGCGTAGCAGAACCCGAAATCTGGTTCTCGTTGAGTCTTTACATCAAACTCATTTTCAACATCCTCAAGTTCCACCCAGATCTTGGCAACCGTTGCAAGTGCATTAGCAACGTTCTGGTGAGGCATCTTCGGGGCATAATTTTCAGAGCTGCGGCTTTCGAAGATCATCGCAGATGCGACGGAGAGAAGTTCAGGAGCTGATAAGTTATCAAAGACACCTCGACGAATCGATTCCGTTAAGAGTAAATCCGATTCTGCATATATCTTGGCAAGAATCTTTCCCTGTTCAAGGGGCTTCTCCCCGTCGATATAGCCCAGGTGGGTAAGAACGTTACAAATTCGGTCGAATGTCTTTGCAATGACGTGGGTACGGTTTTCTACACGGGCCCTTAAGCCTTCAGATTCACGATTGATGCGATCTGCCCGTTCTGCAAATCGAGCATGCGTTTCACGATCATTACATGCATGGCATTCGTGTTTGCGTAGGGCTCGACGCATTCCATCTAGCTCGTTCTCCATGCGAACACGTTGCCGTTGGTCGAAAGTGCGTCGACCATCTCTTTTACTCAGTAACCTTTCTAGCTCCTTTATATCAATCCGAAGTCTCGAATACTCGGAGAAATTTCCGAGATGGCAGACTGCTGACTCACTCTGTTCTGCAGCTGCAGAATCATTCTTGCGAATCTGCCTTACTAAACCTACGACCGCTCTATCTGCTTGGAATTGCGCGAAGGAAGATTCAAGACTGCCACGTGCGCGTTCTCGACCAAAACGAGCGATGAGATTGATGGACATGTTGTAACTCGGGGTAAATGAGGATCTCAATGGATATGTTCTCGTGGATGCAAGACCTGCAGCCATTGCCGAATCAACCGTCGGTGACCATTGAACAACTGCATTTCCTTCAATATCGATTCCACGACGACCAGCACGACCCGTGAGCTGGGTGTACTCCCCTGGTGTAATTGATACGTGGCCCTCGCCATTCCATTTAGTTAACTTCTCAAGCACCACAGTTCGTGCAGGCATGTTGATTCCCAGTGCGAGAGTCTCTGTCGCAAAGACAGCCTTTACCAACCCACGTTTGAATAACTCCTCAACCGCTCCTTTGAAGCTTGGAAGCAATCCGGCGTGGTGGGCAGCGATTCCTCGTTCTAGCGCCGTCATCCAATCGCGATAACCCAAAACTTCGAGATCCTCTTCCGCCAAATTCTGGGTGTATTTCTGCGCGGTAGCCACAATCTCAATGCGCTCTTCAGTAGTCGTTAATTTGACGCCTTCATTTAGACACTGCTTTACAGCCGCATCACAACCGGCTCTGGAGAAGATAAAAGTAATTGCAGGCAATAGATTCTCTCTCTGCAGCTTCTCAATAATCTCGGCCCGTGACAGACGACTCTCATTCTCATTGAACCGCTCGCGTCGGTGGCGTGGAACCTTGTTTCGACGCATCGCCTCGCGCTCTGCAGCGAGAATTTCGGGGTTCACCCTTCCTGGCTCGCTAAAAAGATCAATCATTCGATCGCCAACAAGGAAGTGTTGGTAGAGCGGAATTGGTCTTATCTCACTGACGATGACCTCAGTTGAACCTCTGACCTCTCCAAGCCATTCACCGAACTCTTCAGCGTTAGAGACTGTCGCTGATAGCGAGATAACCTGAACGCTCTCCATAAGGTGGATCAAAACTTCTTCCCAGACGCCTCCTCGAAATTTATCTGCGAGGTAATGCACTTCGTCCATCACTACTGAGCCTAGATTTTTAAGTGTCGAAGAATTGGCGTACAACATATTTCTTAAAACTTCAGTTGTCATCACTAAGATATCGGCCTCGGAGTTGATATTGGTATCTCCGGTCAGTAGCCCGACTCGATTTTCGCCAAAACGCTCTTGGAACTCAGCAAACTTCTGATTCGACAGCGCCTTAATCGGAGTCGTGTAGAAACACTTCTTTCCTTGGGCAAGTGCGCTAAATGCGGCAAATTCGCCCACGACAGTCTTTCCAGCACCCGTAGGCGCTGCAACTAAGACCCCTTTGCCATCTTCAACGGCTTGGCAGGCGAGAATCTGAAACTCATCAAATCCAAAGTCGAATTGCTCGATAAATTGTGTTGTGAGCGGATGTTGCCCCCGCTTCTTCGCCGCCGCATATTGTTCTGCCGGCGTTGTCATAGCGCCCATGTTAGTCCAGCAGATGCAATACATTCTGCTGAAACTGGGGCGCGACCAATACGTTCTCCGTCGGCATATGCAACAGCATCTGCCGATATAGATATCTTCTGAGTGCGGTAAGTCTTCACCGCAGGGTGGCTTAGATGCGAGCCAGAAAAAACCTTAGGAAAGACCTTTATAAACTCAATTTTGCTCACTGGTTCTAGAATCATCACATCGAAGAGCCCATCATTAAGCTGTGCATGAGGGCAAACAAGCATCCCACCACCGTAGGAGCGTCCATTGCCAACAGCAATCAACATCGCCTCTGTCGTAATCTGTACTGAATCCATCGTGATCTCGTACTCAATAGGCAGAAACTTTGGTAGCTCGAGCGCAATTGCGAGGTTGTATCTCTGTGGACCTTGTGGCCAACTCAATCGATTCGCTCGCTCGTTTACAACGGAATCAAACCCGGTAGAAAGTATTGCTGCAAACCATTCTGAATCGACATTCCCTAGATCGACTGCAGAAGGGGCGGTAGACATTACGCGATCAAGATATCCATCCAGATCTGTCAATGACCATCCAAGAGTTCTGACTATGTCATTGCCTGTTCCTGCCGGAATTACCGCAAATGGAATCCGTCGTGAAACCGCAACTTGCAGAACAAGATGCGCCAAACCGTCTCCCCCGATAGAGATAATGCCTTGAAACTCCTTCGCATCTACGACAACTTCAAGCTCGCGACGCAGAGATTGAGCGTTATCAGTTGAGAGAATTTCATACTCAATCTCGTTTAATGACAGGTAGCTTGTTACTTTCTGCGCGAATATTGCACCCTTGCCTTGCCCCGAAGATGGGTTGATAGCTACTAGCCACATTACTTACAACGTTTCGCTCTTACGTGCTCTTCTTCGATCGTTGAACAGGGCGAATACTCCTGAAAAAAGATAAAGCAGGATGAGCGGCACGGCAAGTGCCATCATAGAGAGTGGATCTGCAGTTGGAGAAAATGCAGCCACAAAGAGGGTTATCCCAAAAACCCATCCACGCCAAGGCTTCAATATCGCCTTACCTGATAGAAAACCAATGAGATTGAAGGTTATAAGAAAAACTGGAAGTTCAAAGGCGATACCGAAGAGAAGAATCGCTCGCATAACAAAATCTAGATAATCATCGAACTTAACCAAGTTATTTAGAGCATCGGGTGTAAATCCGAAGAGTACCTCTACTGCGATAGGAAGGATGGTGTAACCAAGAAACGCACCGGCTGCAAAGAATGGGGTCGCAGCGATGATGAAGAAAATTGAATTCCTCTTCTCCTTTCGATGCAGGGCAGGGGCAATAAATGCCCACAGTTGATATAGCCAAACGGGAGCAGCGACAATAATTCCTGAAAGAATCGCGACTTTAATCTGGAGATTAAGAGGACCTAAAACGCCGCTGATGTATAGAGCACCACAACTTTCAGCCCCTGTTTCTTGCGCAAACTTTAAATCGCAAACTGGTTGAGCGAGTTGGGTAATAATATCGTTGTAGAAGAACCAAGTTACTGTAGTCGCTAGAGCTATGACAATTATTGACTTGAACAATCTGGAGCGCAGCTCACGGAGATGTTCAATCAGTGGCATACGACCGCCAGTGGAGGCCGACATTCTAAATTTCTACTTTTCTACGGAGTCAGGATCTTTATCTTCAGGTTTCTTTTCAGCTACAGCTTTCTTGTCATCGTCTTTCATGTCTTTCATCTCGCTCTTGAAGATTCGCATCGATTTAGCAAGCGAGCGAGCGGAGTCAGGAAGGCGCTTAGCTCCGAAGAGGACGAGAACGACAATAAGGATTAGGAGAATGTGGCTTGGTTCGCGTAGAAACATGACGGAATAATATCCCATCTAGGGGGCTTTCAGCGATACTGGTCGCGAACTACCTTCGTTAATCTGAGAAGTTCCTGGCGCAAATTCAGGGGTTCGAGTATCTCCAACTCTCCCCGAGATGCGATGACCTCACGAATTAACCACCTAGGGCTGAAGATCTCGACCTCAAATTCGCCATCACCTAGCTCCGTATAGGTGGAGAAGGTCTCCTTGAAATGGCGAGAATTTCCATGAACCTTTACTTTGGCAATAATGGTCTCAGAATTGGCTGTGGCCTCTTCCGGAGCCTCTCTCTCTGATTCAACCACTTCAGCAGTTGAGATCCGGTCTAGCCTGAAGGATCTCTTTGCATTAGCAGTAGAACAGAAGGCGATGAGAAAATCATGACCCTCGCGTCGAATCTTCTCGATGGGAACAACAAGCCGAGAGGAGTGCTTATCCTCTGCAACAGAGTGATAATCAATTTGAAGATTCTTACGGGCGCTGATCGCGCTATCGATAGCTGTGATGAGAGAAGCCTTAATACCCGCACTCGCTGCAACAACGGAGGATAACCCTGGAGTTAGCGTTGATTTAATCGATTCAATCTCGCTGATGAGGTCGGGTCGTTTATCTCCAAACTCATCTTTGAGAAGCTCTAGACCAAGAATAATTGAGAGGCTCTCCTGGGTTGATAGCGAACGAACGATATTGATTGCTTGTGCATTTCTGATGTAAACAAAACCAGATTCAAACTCGAGTTCAATCAGATCAAAACGGGATTCGCCACACATCCAAAGTGTATTGAGGTCTGAGAGAGTTTCTTCTCGCGTAATTTTGAAGTCTGAAGATAACTTCTCTATTGATACGCCCTGATTTGCGTATAGATACGGGACTAAATCCAGAAGACGTGAAGCCTTCTCCATTGGGGTCACTCTGTTAACCATGAGCGTTCTCAATTCGATCTAGGGATAATGCGACCTTTTCACGAAGTTCAGCTGGTTCAACTATCAGAACATCATCACCATGCCACAGCAAATCACGAAGCAGCTGATCGGTGCTTGCATACGAGTATTCGACAATGTCCCAATCCTCTTCTGAAGAGATCTCAGTTGCGAATCTTCTGAGCGAGTAGGCCTTATCGGTGCGAAGCTTCAATCGGCAGCGCTGATTGCGAGCTTGCGACTTGAGAAGTTCGGACATGCTGAAATCAGCCGGAACTTCATAGGAACCTGCTCTGCCTTGCTCTTTGACCGTTGAAGAGAATCTATCCAATCTAAAGAGACGAACTTCCCTCTTTGCGAGATCATTTCCAGCCACATACCAATAGCCATTCTTTGTACCCACGCCGTATGGTTCTAACGCTCGTTCTTCTGAGATAGCGTCGCGGTTCATATATGAAAAGGAAATTGTCCTCTTTGCTGAGATTGCATCGATAATATGAGTGAGGTTCTCATCAGATACATCAACGCTTTGTGCGGTCAGTTCAAGCCCTTCAGAGTCACTTTCGATTCCTAGCGATTTCAATTTCACGAGAGCAGAGTTGGCCTGGGATGAGAGAACCGCACCTCGCCACATTTGTGTTGCAAGAGAGATTAGAGAAAGTTGGTTGACGCTTAAGCTCGAGATCTGAATCTGATACTTCTCAGGGCGAATTCGATAGCCCACTTCATCTTCAAAGAGCGGATCAAAGGAACCCACTTCAATCTCAATACCTAGGTTTCGAAGTTCTTCCTTATCTCGCTCAAACATTCTCTCTTTTGCATCGACATCACCGTTATAGCCATCAATTGACCGGTAGATCTCTGATTTGGTAAGCCAACGAGTTGTGGCAAGTAGTGCAATCGTAAGATTGACTAGACGCTCACTCTTCCGGGACACCGTATGCCCCTTTAGCTGGCCGTCTTCTTCGCGCCAATACTTCAACACCCGGAGCCATCCTTCTACTGTGAATCAGAAATCCTGTATGGCCGATCATTCTCTGTTGAGGCCTGACTGCTAGTCCTTCATGATGCCAGCCTCTGACAATGGTCTCGGAACTCTCTGGCTCTGTGAAATGACCATCACTCTTGATAGCTTCAGCAGTTGCAGAGAGTTGAGTAGTTGTAGCAACGTAGGCGAGGAATACGCCTCCAGGCCTCAATACTTCAGCTGCCATTTCGATACATTCCCAGGGCGCCAACATATCGAGTATCACTCGATCGAACTTCTCCGTGAACGTTTGATCTTGTACGGAACCAACATCTAGGCGCCAATTTACAGGTAAACCGGTGAAGTAATTTGTGAGATTTGCGGTTGCATTATCAGCAAAGTCTTGGCGACGTTCAACCGAATGAACAAAGCCCGTTGGACCTACTGCTCGCAGAAGTGAGAGTGTCAGCGCACCACTTCCAACACCCGCCTCAAGAACTCTCGCGCCTGGATAAATATCAGCGACTCCAACAATCATCGCTGCATCTTTAGGGTAAACAATCGTTGCACCACGTGGCATTGATAAGACATAGTCAGCGAGAAGTGGAATAAATGCGGTGAATTTCAAGCCTGCCGTTGTACTGACTACCGATCCTTCGGGTAGCCCGATCAAATCATCGTGAGTAATCCAACCTTTATGAGTGTGCCACTCTTTTCCAGGAGTAATCGTGAAGCTATAGAGCTTTCCCTTAGGGTCGGTGAGTTGAATTCGGTCGCCCGCTTTGAAGAAGCCATCTTTAGACACATGCGCATCCTAGGTGAGGAAGGGCCCTGATGTCGGTATCGCGCTGTAACCTCACTCATCATGGAACGCCTACGCCTCTCCCCTAGTCGAATGAATGACTTCACCAACTGTCCGCAGTTATACAAGTACAGGGCTATCGACCTACTTCCAGAGCCACCTAGCATTGATGCAGAACGAGGGAAGTTGATTCACACAGTTTTAGAAGATATCTTCGAATTTCCAAAGTCAGATCGAACGATTGAAAAGGCTGTCGACCTACTTCCTCAGGCTTGGTCTGATCAACTTGAGAAGAGACCCGAACTTGCAGCCCTTGTTCTCGACGAGAAAGAGTGGTTTGACCGAGCAAAGGCTCTCTTAACAAATTACTTCACACTTGAAAAGCCAGATACCTTCGATTCTACATATCGAGAACTCCATCTCGAACGCGATATCTCAGAGGAGATATATCTTCATGGTTACGTCGATCGCCTCGACGTTGCACCAACAGGCGAGGTCCGCATCGTCGATTACAAGACAGGGAAATCTCCTAAACCTGGATGGGAAGAGAAAGCTCTATTCCAACTACGCGTCTACGCACTTCTCTACTGGCAAAACCATGGGGTTCTGCCCCGCTTACTTAAGTTGATTTATCTGGGTGACAGTAAGACTGTGGAATCTAATCCTACTGAAGCTCAATTAAAGTCAACGGAGAAGATCCTCAACAATATCGGGCAAGAAATATTGAGTGCGATTGAATCTTCAGACTTTCCTACGAAGAAATCTAGGCTCTGCGATTGGTGTTTCTTTAAGAGTATCTGTCCAGCCCACAATTAAACCTGTTGTGAGTCAATTAGCGTTGAAGTACTTCGCCTCTGGGTGGTGAACAATAATTGCAGATGTCGATTGCTCAGGGTGTAGTTGGAACTCCTCTGATAGCTCAACACCGATTCTCTCTGGCTCCAACAATTCACAGAGCTGCGTTTGCTGTTCGATATCTGGGCAAGCAGGATAACCAAATGAGTATCGTGAACCTCGATAGCCCTGATCCAAGATTCCCTGTAGATCAGGTGCATCCATATTTCGCACCGACATCTCCTCACGGATACGTGCGTGCCAATGTTCCGCAAGAGCTTCGGTCAATTGCACAGATAGGCCGTGAAGTTCTAGGTACTCGCGGTACTTGTCAGCTGCAAAGAGTTCATTTGCAGCTTTGCTTACCGTATTTCCCATAGTCACTACATGGAATGCGACGACATCTGTACGTCCTGAGTCGATAGGTGCGAAGAAGTCGGAGAGACATAGGCGTCGATCTCGAGATTGGCGTGGGAAGGAGAAACGTGTCCGTTCCTTACCTTTATCTGGACCTTCATGATGCAAGATGACCAGATCATTTCCATCGGAGACACATGGAAAGTAACCGTAGACAACAGCTGCTTCGAGCCATCCATTTGCTTGAACTTCATTGAGTAATTGACGTAGACGCGGGCGACCTTCAGTTTCGGCCATCGCTTCAAACTCACCGCGTGCACCCTTCAAACCCCACTGACCCATAAAGAGAGCTCGTTCATCGAGCATTCCAACATAATCAGCAAGCGGAATCCCTTTAACAATACGTGAACCAAAGAAAGGCGCTTCAGGAATATCGATATCGAGTGCAACATCGCTTCGATTGGTGTCTATGACTCTCTCTTCTTTGGCGCGATCTACCCGCTTTACCTTTCGCTCCCGCAAGGCAGGCAGTGATGCCCCTTCATCGCCTCGCTTAACAGCCATGATTGCATCCATCAGTCGTAAACCTTCAAATGCATCTCTCGCATAACGAACTTCACCTGGGAAGAGTTGCGCAAGATCTTCTTCTACATAGGAGCGAGTAAGAGCTGCTCCACCGAGAATAATTGGCCACTTTTGATCTAATCCACGAGAAGTGATCTCTTCGAGATTCTCGCGCATGATGACAGTTGATTTAACCAAGAGACCTGACATGCCGATTGCATCTACTTCGCTCTCGATGGCACCATCGATAATCTGGTTCACAGTCTGCTTGATGCCGATATTGACAACCTGATACCCGTTATTAGAGAGAATGATGTCGACAAGGTTCTTACCGATGTCATGAACATCGCCCTTGACTGTCGCCAGCAGGATTCTTCCGCGACCTGCATCATCGAGCTTCTCCATATGAGGCTCAAGATATGCAACCGCAGACTTCATGACTTCTGCGCTCTGCAACACGAAGGGAAGCTGCATCTCGCCCTTGCCAAATAGCTCGCCAACAACCTTCATACCTTCAAGGAGATGGTCATTAATAATTTGAAGCGGGGCAATACCTTCGGCCATTGCAGAGTCTAAATCTTCGGTTAGCCCAACTTTCTCTCCATCGATGATTCTGCGTTCCAGGCGCTGCCTTAAAGGAAGGGCCGCAAGCTCTGAGGCACGTACATTTCTCGATGCAGCAAGTTCTACACCTTCAAAGAGTTGCAAGAATTCAGTCAAAGGGTCGTAGGTAACATTCTCGCCATCAAATTTACGGCGATCATAGATTAGGTCTAGAGCAACCTCTTTCTGTCGCTCATCAATTCTCGCCATCGGAGTGATCTTGGATGGATGCACTATTGCTGAGTCGAGCCCTGCCTGCACACATTCATGAAGAAATACTGAGTTCAATACAACTCTTGCAGCGGGGTTTAATCCAAATGAGACGTTACTGACGCCAAGCGTTGTTTGCACCTGAGGGAATTCTTCTTTTAGAGTTTTGATTGCATTGATAGTTTCAAGTCCATCTCGCCGTGTCTCTTCTTGACCGGTAGCGATTGGAAAGGTCAGCGCATCTATCAAGATATCTCCGACCTTCATATCCCAATTGGAAGTGAGGTCTTCGATCAATCGACGTGCTACACGTAACTTCCACTCAGCTGTTCGCGCTTGTCCTTCTTCATCGATAGTAAGAGCTACTACTGAAGCACCGTGCTCTTTAACTAGAGGCATAATCTTCGCAAATCGAGAGGTTGGTCCATCTCCATCTTCATAGTTAACGGAGTTGATAACGCTACGCCCACCAAGTGCCTCTAACCCAGCCTTTAAGACGAGAGGTTCGGTTGAATCCAGAACAATCGGAAGCGTTGAAGATGTTGCAAAACGTGATGCGATCTCAAACATATCTCGGGCGCCATCGCGTCCAACGTAGTCAACAGAGAGATCGAGCATATGAGCGCCATCGCGAATTTGATCGCGTGCAATCTCAACGCAGGTAGCCCAATCCTCGGCGACAAGTGCATCACGGAAGGCGCGTGAACCATTTGCATTGGTTCTCTCACCGATTGCGAGATAAGTCTTATCCTGGCGGAAAGGTACATACTGATAAATCGAAGATGCGCCTGGTTCAATCTCAATCTGGCGCTTCTTAACCTTGTGTGCTGAGAGTTTTCTAACAACCGCCTCTAAATGTGCTGGGGTTGTACCGCAACAACCGCCAATCAGTGAGATTCCATAATCATTAACGAAGGTTTCAAGGGCAATAGCAAGCTCTTCTGGACCGAGCGGATACTCAGCGCCTTTCTTTCCTAGGATAGGAAGGCCCGCATTTGGCATTACTGAGATTGCGGCAGTGGAGTTCTTAGAGAGATAACGTAGATGTTCTGACATCTCAGTTGGTCCGGTTGCGCAGTTGAGGCCAATCAAATCAATCTCAAGAGGTTCAAGCGCGTTCAGAGCTGCACCGATCTCAGAACCTAGAAGCATCGTTCCGGTGGTTTCAACGGTGACTTGTGCGATCACCACAACATCGCGACCAGACTCTCGAACTGCAAGACGCGCACCGTTTACCGCAGCTTTTGCTTGAAGTAAATCCTGGGTTGTTTCAATTAGGAGCGCATCGGATCCAGAATCAACGAGACCTTTCGACGCCGTGTAATAAGCATCTTTCAACTTTTGGTATGTAGTGTGTCCAAGGCTGGGCAACTTCGTTCCCGGCCCAAGTGAACCTAGAACAAATCGTGGATGATCTGGGGTCGAAGCTGCATCTGCTGCTTCTCGCGCAATCTTCCCGCCTGCAAAAGCTAACTCGTAGATGCGATCTTCGATGTCGTATTCGGCAAGGTTTGCCCAGTTAGCGCCAAATGTATTTGTCTCAATTGCGTCGACGCCAACTTCTAAATACTTGTCATGTACAGAACGAACAAGGTCTGGACGAGTGACATTGAGAATCTCATTGCAACCTTCAAGTCCCTGGAAATCTTCCAGTGAAGGGTCGGCAGCCTGAAGCATCGTTCCCATAGCTCCGTCGGCGATTACTGTTCCGGCAGCCAAGGCTCGTCGGAGCGCCCCATCGAGGGTTCTTTGAGGTGTTTTCTCGCTCGTCACGGCGCTGAGGTTACCGTAAGGTGTCGATGTGGAGATTCATCAAATACCTTCGCTTCGCTCCCCTGTAATGGTTATTGCATTTAGTGGCTGGAATGACGCTGCCGAAGCTGCGACAGGTGCGGCATCTCACCTACTTGGAACCTGGACCGATCCTGCCTTTGATGTTGTCCCTGAATTGATTGCAGATGTTGATCCCGAAGATTTCTATGACTTTCAAGTAAATAGACCAACAATTTTTGTCGATGAGTCAAGCGTTCGAAATCTGACGTGGCCTGAAACTCAAGTATTCGCACTTCGAACACCATCACTACCACACGACTTTGTTGTGGTGCGCGGTGTTGAGCCTTCGATGAAGTGGAAGACCTTTACTGCAGAACTTCTAGATCTATCTGATGATTTGGAAGTTGAGATGGTCATCACGATGGGCTCAATGCTCGCCGATACTCCACACACCCGACCAATAACTGTGAGTGGAAGTGGCGCACATCCCGATATTGCAAAGCGTCTCGGTGTTGAGATAAGTCGCTACGAAGGACCCACGGGAATCCTTGGAGTAATTCAAGATGCTTGTTTACGGCGCGGAATAGATGCCATTTCATTATGGGCGGCCGTTCCTCACTATGCATCAAACTCTCCATCTCCTAAAGCTTCGCTTGCTCTAGTAAATGCGCTGGAAGATTTCCTTGAGATAACAATCCCACAGGGAGATCTACCGAATGAATCTGCTCTCTGGGAGGAAGAAGTTACCGATTTAGCAAAGGAAGATTCGGATGTTGCCGAATATGTAAAGGCTTTAGAGGAAAGTAAGGATGCATCTGATCTACCGGAAGCAACAGGAGAATCGATAGCCCGTGAGTTGGAACGTTTTTTGCGAAGACAGAGTGGAGATTAAAGCGCAAGTCCCAAGAGAGTATCTAAAGCGCGAGAAAGTTCTCCCGCCTCTCCCCCAGTTGAACCGCTCTCTGTCGCAGCTATCCATTCCCGAATTGCTACGAGTATCGCTGGGGTATCGAGATTACGGGATAAGAGATCGCAGATACTCTGAATAAGACCAGATGTAGGTGCAACATCTACTCGTGATAAAGCCTTCCTTAACTTCTCAATCTCTTCCTGTGCTTGCGTTATCAACTCTTCGTTCCACATTAAGTCACTCTGAAATCCATGTCCCATCAGTGCCCACCGAATCGCCATGGGATCTATTCCTTGAGCGATTAACTTCGATACAAAGACCAAATTTCCGAGGGATTTACTCATCTTCTGACCGTCGAGACCGACCATTCCCGAGTGCACATAACAGCGTGCAAATTTCTGTCCTGTAAGTGCAAACGATTGAGAAGCTGACATTTCATGATGCGGGAAGATCAGATCGGAGCCACCGCCCTGAATATCAATCGAGAAATCATCGTGTGGTGAAATCTGAAGATATTTAAGCGCTATTGCCGAACACTCGATATGCCATCCGGGGCGACCAGAACCAAATTTGCTAGGCCAACCAGGTTCATCGGCGCGCTGAGAAAGCCAGATAAGTGCATCGAGTGGCTCTTCTTTCCCAATTCGCGCAGGATCTCCACCGCGTTCGGCAAAAATCTTCAACTGTTCTGCGGTATCTAAATGTGAGCGCTCTCCAAACTCTGGATCAGTTCGAACGCGGTAGTACAAGTCATTATCGACAGAGTAGGTCGTTCCCGCTTTCTCCAGTACCTGAATTGAGTCAGTAATTATCTCCATCGCCTCAACAACTCCGATATAACTTTGCGGTGGAATGACATGGAGATCAGTCATATCGCCTCTAAAGAGATCAATTTGGGATTGAGCTAAATCTCGCCAATCGACACCGTCTCGCTTGGCCCGTTCCAACAGTGGGTCATCTATATCGGTAATGTTTTGAACGAAACGGACTTCCGCTCCGGTTGCGAGTAAGTATCTGTGAATAAGGTCAAAGGTGAGATATGTGGCGGCATGGCCGAGATGAGTTGCATCGTATGGAGTGATTCCGCAGACGTAGAGTCGGTAAAGGCTTTTTTTCGGCAGTTCGGTGACTTTCCCTGAAGCGGTATCAAAGAGCGAGAGTTGCTTTAAGGCAAAGCGTGAATCAAGCTCAGGGATATATACATCTGGCCACGATTGCATGAGGTGACTTTACTTTAAAAAGGTGGCCATGGAACAGCAGGCCACTCATCACTTGGTTCAGGGAAGATGCCGGTGGCGATCAATCTCTCAATTCTGTTGAATAAAGCCTGCATCTCTATCTCTGTCAATAACTCTTGAAAAACATCTCGTTTTTTAAGTATCTCTTCGGCAAGTTTGCGCAACTCAATTATCTCCTGGTCGGCGATAGCCAGCCCAGCCCATTGCCACAGGACAGTTCGCAATTTATCTTCATGATGAAAAGTAACCCCGTGATCGCAGCCCAGAAGTTTTCCATCAGGTGTTGGCAGAAGGTGCCCTATCTTTCGATCAGTGTTATTGATAACTGCATCAAACAACGCGAGCTTGCGCAACTGTGGTTTATCTTGGCTATAGAAGAGCGCTAGATCGACAGTTTCATCGATATCAATCCACTGCTGAACCATTCCCGGACCGAAGGGACCTTCACGGAGGATTGTTGTAGGTACCAGATTCCATTCGGCGATCTCACTAATGAGAAAAGCGGCATATTCACGATTTGCGAGATTTCCATCCGGGAAATCCCACAGTGGTCGTTCACCCGCAACTGGTTTATAGATCACTCGAATCTCTTCGGATTCTGCGCTATCTATCCCCTTAATCACTCCGTAGAGCGTTGCATTCGAGGCATCTACTAAACGACCTGTTACTGAAAGTTCTCCACTTTGCATTGCTTCAACGAGCGAACTCATCGTCTATATCCATTGGCGCGAGGACATAGGTGACCGCGTGAATCTATTGGTCCTCCGCAGAATGGGCACGGTAAACGGCCTGCACCTACTACGACGTTGGCTCTCTTAGAGAATCTCGATGCCTCTGAGGGAGTGATTGATATACGTAGTATGTCTCGATCACTGCTGAGATCATCGACATCAACGAATTGCGCATCTTCCTGATCTTCCTCAGAGACAGCTTGTAGATCAATCTGAATTAGCTCGGTGCTCTGGTCGAAGGCGATACCGATCAGTCCTACTCGGAACTCTTCCTCAATCGGAGTTGAGAGTGATTTCTCATCTTTAGGAAGGTCCTTGATTGAAAAATTCGGAATCACCTGTTTGATTTCACGGAGCATGAAGACCAATCGGTCTGCTAGTGCTTGCACCTGAGACTTCTCGAGTGAGACGGAGATCAGTCGTGGTCCATCTTCTGCTTGAATGAAGAATGTTCTCTCCCCCGGAACGCCCACAGTGCCAACGGTAAATCTCTGAGGCTCATTAAACTCAATAACTCGGTGATTCAACGTCGTCCCCGGCTCTTACTGCCAGCCCCGCCGCCAAGAAGCGCCTTCATCGACTTCGGAGCCTGTGCAAACTTCTCACACTTACTCGATGTGTCGTTGTAAGCAATCAATCTCGCGCTCTCGCCATCAAAGTCGATGACGGTGATGGAAGCCGGATCAACAATAAGAGATTGGAAATTGTCGAGTTTCATTTTGAGAAGATGAGCAATCATCGCCTTAATGACATCGCCGTGGCTGACAAGAAGATGGTTACTTAATCTCCTCTCCTGGGCTACAGAGTCGAGGCTTTTGATCGCCCGCTTCTGCATAGAGGTGAATTTCTCGCCCTGAGGAAAGGTGACCTTACTTGGATTGTTTTGAATCTCGCGCCAGAGTTTCTCCTTCGAGAGCTTGGAGAGTTTCTTACCGCTCCATTTCCCATAATCCATCTCGATGATTTGGTCATCGAGTAAATAGTCACCTATTCCTGACGCAAATTTAGATTGCAGCCAGGGATCAATTGTTTCTTGACATCTCTGCATTGGGCTAACCCGAACGCTCGCAAAGTTCACTCCGCCAATCCGGTCGACTAGCTCCTTTGCTTGCTCTCTACCTTTTTCACTGAGAGATACACCAGGCAATTGACCCGCGAGAATTCCTGCATCGTTAGCGACGGAGTGGGCATGCCTTAAGAGAAATATTCGACTCACAACACGAAGGCTATCGCGAAAATAGTAATGAAGGCCTTTCCAGATTTCACTTGCTAAGGTGCGCAGCATGGAGATGAGACGGATCGGAAAGAGCGGACTATCACTCTCCCGTCTCGGTCTCGGAACAATGACTTGGGGTCGAGATACAGATACCCACGAGGCGGCCGATCAATGCCGGGCATATATTGAAGCTGGCGGAAACTTCTTCGATACCTCGCCGACATATGGAGACGGTGATAGCGAACGCGTTATTGGCGGACTGATTGGCACTCTCTTTAAGAGGGAAGATGTCGCAATTGCAACAAAGGCTGGCCTCACTTTTCCTGATGGCTCTCGAATGGTAAATAACTCACGCCAATCACTCATTGCAGATTTAGATAAATCTCTCTCGCGACTTGAGACAGATTACGTTGATATCTGGCAGATACATCTCTGGGATTCAAATACTCCTCTTGAAGATTCGCTCTCCGCTCTTGATTATGCATACTCATCTGGGAAAGCTAGATATGTAGGCCTATCTAATTTCTCAGGATGGCAGAGTGCGCGAGCGATAACTATTCAAGAAGGAAATTCTGCCAAAGCTCCAATAATTTCAAACCAAGTTGAGTATTCTCTTCTTAATCGAAGCGCAGAAGATGAGATCCTTGAATGTGCCCGTGAAACCGGGACTGCAGTTCTAGCCTGGGCACCACTAGGTAGAGGGGTGCTGACAGGAAAGTACCGACGTGGAATCCCTAGTGATTCACGTGGAGCCGCTCCTCACTTCGTGAAGCATGTTGAGCCATACCTCAATGAGAAATCGGCGCGAATCGTTGAAGCAGTATGTGTTGCATCAGAGGGCCTCGGTTATTCACCGCTAGAGACCGCCCTTGCATGGGTCAGAGATGCTCCAGGTATTTCAAGTGCGATCGTTGGAGCTCGTACCGGGGCTCAGTTACGAGGAATACTTAAATCAGAAGAGATAGAGCTTCCGGAGATCGTTCGAAACGCCCTTGATGAAATTTCGGCTTAAGCCTTCTCCATAAAATCTTTGAGAACATTGACTCCAAAGTGCAATCCGGAGATTGGAACTCGCTCATCAACTCCATGAAAGAGCGCCATAAAATCTAAATCAGCAGGTAGTTGAAGAGGGCTAAATCCATATCCAACGATTCCTAGCTCCGAAAGCGCCTTATTATCTGTTCCACCACTCATGAGATATGGAACGGGAATTCCTTCTGGATCGAATTTGGTAATCGAACTGCACATTGCATCTACAAGGTCGCCTTCGAAATCCACTTCTAGCGCGATATCCCGAGAGATAGTTTCGATTTCAATATCGGCACCAATGATCGATCGGATGGTTTGATTTAATTCATCTTCATAGCCTGGAAGAAAACGACCATCTATGACGGCGGATGCTGATCCAGGAATAACATTTGCTTTATATCCAGCTTCTAGCATCGTCGGATTTGCTGTGTTCTGTAGCGTCGCACCAATCATTCTCTCGGTGGGTCCGATCTCTTTGAGAAGCGGTCGCAAATCCTCAACATTAAATGGCTTACCTGTGGCTTCCGCAATCTTCTTGAATAAGACCTTGACGGTCTTTGTATAGCGCTGTGGCCATTGATAGCGACCAATCTTTGCAACAGCTTCTGTTAAAGCTGTCAGGGCATTGTCATCATTCATCATCGAACCATGCCCAGCTCGACCACGTGAAGTCAGCCTCATCCAGTGAATGCCCTTCTGAGCCGCCTCAATAAAGTAGAGACGCTTTCCATCTCCAACAGTTACAGAGAAACCACCTACTTCTGAGATTGCCTCAGTGCAACCTGCAAAAACTTCTGGGTGATTTGCCGTCATCCAGCGCGAACCAAAGGTCATTCCCGCCTCTTCATCAGCAAAGAAAGCTAAGACAATATCCCGCTGTGGAGTAAAGCCTGTGCGAGCCCAACTTCGAACTATTGCAAGAATCATCGCATCGACATTCTTCATATCTACGGCGCCTCTACCCCAGATCATTCCATCGCGGATTTCTGCGGAGAAAGGATCGACAAACCAATCATCAGCGTTAGCTGGCACAACATCGATATGTCCATGCACGACAAGACCAGGTTTTAATGAATCACTCCCTTTGATTCGCGCAATTACATTGCAGCGATTAGGAGCAGATTCATAAATGTCGGCGTGAATTCCGACATCGGCCAAGGATTTCACTACATAATCAGCGACAGCTTTCTCATCGCCTCTTCCTTCGCCAAAATTGACAGAAGGAATGCGAATAAGATCCTGACAGATGGAAACAACTTCATCTTCTATGCTCGGCGCTGTCATGGATGTATTCTCCCCCTATTCAGCGCTCTTTTGCGCCGAAGGCGCTAGATAGATATATTTAGCCGGTTGCTCGTCCGGGTGGCGGAATTGGCAGACGCGCTAGCTTGAGGTGCTAGTTCTCGCAAGGGATTCGGGGTTCAAGTCCCCGTTCGGACACAAGATAGCTACGGTGGTCAATTATGGAAAGAAGTCTCGAGCTAGAGCGCTCCTTATCGCTCATTCGCGATATTCCGGACTATCCGAAGAGCGGCATTCTCTTTAAAGATATCACTCCGTTGCTCGCGGACCCAGAATCTTTCAACACTGTACTAAATGCACTCAGTGTTCACACAGCAGATATTCAGTACATAGCAGGAATCGAAGCTCGAGGTTTCATCATTGCCAGTGCACTTGCACATAAAACCGGTAAAGGCTTTGTGCCTATACGTAAAAAAGGAAAGTTGCCTTCGAAGGTTTACTCGCGGAGCTATGGTCTTGAATACGGTGAGGATGAACTAGAGATTCATCAAGATGCATTTCCAGCTGGATCAAAAGTTTTATTGATCGATGATGTCCTCGCCACAGGTGGAACCATCCGAGCCTCTCTTGAGTTGATAGAAGAGGTCGGGGGTTTCGTGCCCACGGTCCTTGTGCTCCTAGAGATTGAAGGTCTCAATGGTCGTGCAAATATTGAGACAGGAAACTCCTCTGTCGCCGTTCACTCCCTCATGCTCTCCTAGTACTTATATGGCAGGATTCCACCGTGGCTGAATTGGTGTATTACTGCGGAACTATGGATAGCGGTAAATCCACCCTCGCACTACAGACTGCCCATAACCATAAATCTCGCGGACGTACAGGTCTGATTTTTACAAGTAAAGATCGTGCGGGAGCAGGGGTCATTAGTTCACGACTTGGTCTTCAATCCGAAGCCATTGAAGTTGAAGCATCACTTGATATTCATAAATTTGTTGTCGAACATCTCTCTATGGGCGATCGAATCGATTACATCATCTGCGATGAAGCTCAGTTTTATCAACCTGAACAGATTGATGGCCTAGCAAACATTGTCGATGGCTTAGGTATCGATGTCTATGCCTTCGGAATTCTCGCTGATTTTAGAACTAAGTTGTTTCCAGGATCAGCTCGCCTCGTCGAACTCGCAGATAGAGTCAACACCCTTCAGGTGGAAGCGCTTTGCTGGTGTGGCTCCCGCGCAACACATAATGCCCGCACTATCAATGGAGTCATGGTCACTGAAGGAGAACAAGTAGTTGTCGGTGATGTCGGCAAAAGCGAGGAAGTCGCCTACGAAGTTCTCTGCAGGAGACACCACATGCGAAAAGTAACTGCCCGTGCATCTCGCTCAGGTCATATGAGTTTAGATCCACTCCCCTTTACCGAATAAACACTTAAAACAGAGAGACAGGTAGAACCATGAATACACGTGCCTACGCAGCAATGGCAGCGAAGACCAATCTCGTACCTTACGAGTTTGATCGACGCGAAGTTGGACCCAATGATGTAGCGCTCGATATTGCATATGCAGGTATCTGTCACTCCGATATCCATCAAGTACGCGAGGAATGGGGTCCGGCAATCTTTCCTATGGTTCCCGGACACGAAATCGCTGGCACAGTGACAAAGATTGGTTCTGCTGTGACCAAGTTTAATGTTGGAGATCGCATCGGCGTTGGAGTCTTCGTTGACTCATGTCGAAAGTGCGATAACTGTAAGGCTGGTCTTCAACAGTATTGCGCAGAATCAATGACAGGCACTTACAACGGATACGAGCGCGATGGAAAAACTGTTGCGATGGGTGGTTACTCGAATTACTTCGTCATCAATGAAGATTATGCAGTAACAATTCCAGCAAATCTTCCTCTCGAAGGCGTTGCACCGTTGTTATGCGCGGGCATCACGCTCTACTCCCCAATAAAGCATTGGAATGTTGGTCCTGGAAAGAAAGTTGCTGTCATGGGCCTCGGCGGTTTAGGTCATATGGGAGTTAAATTCGCAGTCGCAATGGGCGCTGAAGTTACAGTGCTCTCTCACTCTCCTTCAAAAGAGAAGGATGCTCTTGCGATGGGCGCACATCACTTTGTATCTACTAAAGATGAGAAAATCTTTGCTGAACACGAGAAAGAATTTGATGTCATTCTTAACACAATTAGTGCGGAGATCGATATCAACCTCTATCTCAATCTCCTCAAGCTCGACGGTACTCTCGTTGTAATTGGTCTTCCGGGAAAACCATATGCGGTTCGTGTTGGATCGCTCGTCAACGGTCGCCGTTCAATTGGTGGCTCAATGGTTGGTGGAATCCCAGAGTTACAGGAGATGCTCAATTTCTGTAGTGAACATAAAATCACCAGTGACGTTGAAGTCATTAAGGCTGATTACATCAACGAGGCTTACACCAGAACGATTGCAAGCGATGTGAAGTATCGATTCGTTATCGATGCAGCAACCATCTAACCCGCAAATCTATATCTCAGTTTAGATTAAGATTTAGATAAAGGCATTGAGGGCAGTTGCCAGCACTGGTGCAATGAAAAGTGCTGGCAAGAGATTCCCTACTGCAATCCTTTTGATATCCAATAATCTCAATGCGATGCCAACAAGCATCAACCCGCCGCAGATAGTCATCGCATCTATCTGGTATTGATCCAGCACTGAACCCAGGGAGAAGCCTGCGATAGTCCATAGGGCTTGATAGATACCAACCGGAATTATCGAAGCCATCACTCCCCACCCTAGAGTTGAAGCGAATGCCATCGCAGCGAAGAAGTCGAGTGAGGATTTAAGAATTAGTTGATCGATGCCTTGGGAAGCGCCATCACTGATGCTGCCGAGAATCGCTAATGGACCGATGACAAAGAGAAGTGATGACGATACGAAGCCCTCAATGAATGGGCTCTCTTCAGATGCCTTAAATCGCTTTCGAAGATTTTCTCCAAAGGAGTCGAGCCTTTGCTCAAGTTTTAGCGCTGAACCGATGAGTCCACCGATTAGCATCGAGCCGAGAATGAGTAAGAGGGAGGAGCTCTTTGGAAGATCTGCGTTAAACGATGTAGACCAAAGAGGGATAAGAGCAGATGCCGCTCCTAGAAGAGTGACCAATCCTAAAATATCTGTAATAAGTTTCTGAGTCTGTCCTTTGAGGCGATTTCCTAGAGTGATTCCAATGCCAGAACCGATCGCAATCGCTACAACATTGAGCGCAGTACCCGAGCCGATAAACATGCGTTAACTATAGACTGCGCCAATGAATTTTAAATCTCTCGCAGCAGCACTCCGCCCTCATAAGACAGTTCCTGTAACCCCATGGACATCTTCTGGCAGATGGGATTTAAACTTTCCGCGTGTAGCGATTCTCTTCTTTGGTTTAGCTATCTTCGGACTTGGAGATTCGCTCCTCATTCAAGGAAATATTGGAAATGCTCCTTGGACCGTTCTAGCCGAAGGAATAACTCTTAAAACAGATCTATCAATTGGTTGGGCAACTTTCTTTGTCAGCGTCTTCGTTTTACTTCTATGGATACCTCTCAAGGAACGTCCTGGATTCGGCACACTTTCGAATATCGTTCTCATCGCGCTCTTTATCCAAATAGGAACTCTCATATTTCCGGAGGTGGACACTATTGCCGCAGGTGTTGCCTACGATCTCATCGGCATTGCACTGGTCGGATTTGGTTCAGCCCTCTACATCACCTGTGGTCTTGGTCCAGGTCCACGAGATGGCGCTATGACTGGTATCCATCACAGAACAGGAGTCCGAGTTGGCCGAGTTCGAATGGGCATTGAAGTAACAGTGCTACTGGCCGGTTGGAGTTTAGGTGGCACTGTAGGTCTCGGAACCGCGCTCTTCGCCTTGCTCATAGGCCAATCGGTGGCGATTTTTCTAGGTCTTGTGGCGCGTATTTCCCAAAGAAAGTCTCTAGCCTGAACTAGCCTTCAGGTACTTCCTTCGGTCTGTGAGCCGTTACTTCACACGGGGTCGCAATCACCCCCGTTAACAAAATCAGGAAGGTCCAACATGCTCGATAGTTATTTCAAAATATCTGAACGTGGATCAACGGTCGGACGTGAAGTCCGTGGTGGTCTCGTCACATTCTTCACAATGGCATATATCGTCGCCCTCAATCCCTTGATCATCGGTCTTGCAAAAGATGCTGATGGAAAATACATCGGTGGCGGAGATGCTCCTAACCTCGCACTAGTCGCAGCAATGACTGCTCTCATGGCTGGTGTCCTCACCATATTGATGGGCGTCGTTGGAAATTATCCACTCGCACTCGCAACTGGTCTAGGTCTCAACACCTTCGTAGCTGTTGGTATCGCATCCCAAATGACTTGGGCAGATGCAATGGGACTCGTGGTTCTTGAAGGCTTGATTATCACCGTTCTCGTCCTCACAGGATTCCGGACCGCAGTATTTAAAGCTGTGCCAGCTCAACTTAAGGTTGCTATCTCAGTTGGTATCGGCCTCTTTATTGCACTCATCGGTCTCGTAGATGCAGGTTTCGTTCGTCGTACCGGTACCGGACCAGTTCCAGTAACTCTTGGTGATGGTGGAACTCTCGTTGGTTGGCCAATTATTGTCTTCGCACTTGGACTTTTCCTCACCATCGGATTGCTGGTAAAGAAAGTAAAGGGCGCAATTCTTATCGGAATCGTTGCAGCAACTGTAGTTGCAGTTGCTATTGAAACCTCATTTAAGATCGGTCCAAACTTCGATGGAGCTACAGGAAAGGTCAATCCAAAGGGCTGGGGACTTAATGTTCCTGCGATGCCTGATGCAATCGTCGCTACTCCTGACTTCAGCCTTCTTGGTCAGTTCAATCTTTTCGGTTCACTCGACCGAATTCCACTCATCACAGTAATCCTTCTCGTCTTCACTCTTCTACTCTCAGATTTCTTCGACACAGTAGGAACAGTGACAGCAATCGGAAATGAAGCTGGACTCATCGATAAGGATGGAAACATCCCGAATAACGATCGCATTCTGCTGGTGGATTCACTTGCAGCCGTTGCTGGTGGAGCTGGAAGCATTTCTTCAAATACCAGTTACATTGAATCGGCATCGGGTGTAGGTGAGGGCGCACGTACCGGTCTCGCATCTGTTGTCACAGGAGTCTGCTTCTTGCTGACAACATTCCTTGCGCCTCTTGTAGCGATTATTCCTTACGAGGCTGCAACTCCAGCTCTAGTTATCGTCGGATTCTTGATGATGACACAGATCAAGGCAATCGATTGGGATGATTACGGAATCGCGATTCCAGCGTTCCTCACAATCATCTTGATGCCATTTACCTACAATATTTCAGTAGGTATCGGCGCAGGATTCGTATCTCATGTTGTAATCCGTTATATCCAGGGACGTCGCAAGGATGTACATCCATTGCTTCTCTTGGTATCAGGACTCTTCATGATCTACTTCTTATCTTCACCAATCAATACCTGGGTTGGTTAATCCACCCAACGATTAAGGAGAATCGCCACCGCGCCTATGCGTGCGGT
>Ga0214163_1000044_pt1 | contig 48689 bp, 84 predicted proteins | sample LakMenepilimnion_2_FD_153001 | JGI IMG/M metagenome (GOLD analysis project Ga0214163, IMG submission 153001) | Freshwater microbial communities from Lake Mendota, WI - Practice 15JUN2010 epilimnion v4 | ecosystem: Environmental > Aquatic > Freshwater > Lake > Epilimnion/Euphotic zone | place... | reverse complement strand
CGCTGACCCTCTCCTGAAATACCATCAGCCTCATCAAGGATTACAACTTTGATATTACCGTCGATACTCTTAGTTTTAGAGAATCCAACAATCTTAGTTCTTACAGTATCAATACCGCTTTCATCGCTCGCGTTAATATAGATATATTGACATTTAAGAATATCATTTACAATAATCTTTGCTGTAGATGTTTTACCAATACCAGCAGGTCCTTGTAGGAGTAGATGCGGTATAGATTTATTATCAGCAATGCTGTTAAGTTGGTTTCTCGCACTTTCGCAAAGAACCACCTCATCAATAGTTTGCGGGCGATACTTCTCGCACCAGATATCATTTAGTTTCATATTATCTTCCCGAAGAACCGAATCCCTTTTCTCCGCGCGTAGAATCAGATTTAGTATCTGTAAATTCAATATTCATTTCAATAAGCTTATACCCTACAATCTGCGCAACCTTATCTCCTGCTTTGATCTGATAATCATTGCTCGTTAGATTATAAAGCTTCACGCCAAGGCCTCCTCTATATTGATTATCAATAATACCAAAATGAGGTTGAATTCCGTGTTTAAATCCGAGGCCTGACCTGCCTTCTATTCGCAGCCAATATCCCGGCTCTATATATCCTATCTCAAGACCTACAGGCACAACCGCGCTGTTAATATCCCCTACTTGAGTCTTTGTATCAACCTGAATTCCAGGAATAAGTACATCCTCTACAGCATATAAATCATATCCCGTATCTCCGGTTCCGTCTTGCGCTGTATTATTCTGTGAGGGTAAAATAGCATTCTCATGAGTTTTAATAAGTTCTAACTTCATAATAGAATATACTATAGTAGTGGTAAAAGTCAAATATATTGTTAAATAAAAAATGTGGACGATAACTCTGTAGATGATTTATTAAAACAGCTTTCCGATTTTCCTCGCGAAAAGAAAGTGAGAGATGATGGGCTGGAACTCTCAAGCGAAAACTTGGAAGAGTTTCTTTTAAAGTATACCGGGAAACTTGTAAAGGATAGTGTAGAGTCTATCGAGAATATGAAGGATTTTATAGACTCAGCGCCTGATGCGGAAAGTACTGAGGCATTGGCTTCTCTAATAAAGTCCGCAACATCTTCGATTGATATTCTTCAGCGCATAATGACCTCTCGCGAAAAAAATAACTCTTCAAAAGAGATTGCTAAAATGAAGATAGAGAGTCAGCAGATACAGACAGATAAAGAGATAGGGGCGCGACTATTATTATCGCGAGAAGAAGCAATCAAGGCTCTGATAGAGTCCTCCGATAACCCTAAAGCTATTGAGGTGGAGAGTAAAATCGTAGAAGATTAAACTACTTCTTAAGTTTTTCAATACTATATGTCTTTATAGGATCTTTACCCGCTGCATTATTTTGTTTGCTCGTATATGTTCCTGATTCGCCAGCAATCGGCGACTTCGCCTCTTTTTCCGTTTTAGATAGAGTATTCGACTCCTCGCGAGCGGTCGGCATTACAGAGTAAAGATCCTGAACCTTTAAGGTATTACTGAGAGGTCTATTTCCCGCTGTTGTATATACTGCCGTTTTATCGCTACCTACTATATCATTATTTGTATCCTCCATATATTCGGCTATATTATCTTGCCGATGCGATATATCATATGGATTAGATTTAAAAATATATTCTCTATTTAATCTATAGCAGTCATCAAATTTCTTGTAGGAGTCTGCTTCAATAGTACTCTTTGATTGTTTGGCCGCTTCGACATGATTAGTTGTGGGGGTAATGGTTCTAAAGTTATTATGAGTGTTTTGAGAAATTGTGTTATAGGTAGTTTGATCCACGGGAGTGGCTTGGGAGTTTTTAACCATATTTTCGACCATCATAGACAGCGAAACAGTCTCTAAAAATACTGTGGGTGAAATTTTATTTTTAATATGATTAGATATTGTTGTTTGCGGTGCTTGACTGCTAACAGACATTACGCAGGAGGATATTGTCCTATACTCCTCTGTATTGGCTAAAAAGGATATTTTATCAGACCCGCTATCATCTCTAAAATAGTTATTAGTAGTAGGGGTATTGTCTATAACATAAGATTGAATCTTAACCGGCAAGCTTTTAAATTTATCAACGTAAAATTGTATTATACAGGGAAATAGATTGACACCATTTTCAATTAAGTAATTTGCGAATTTAAGCGCTTCCGCGTATGGGTCCTCTGCCCCTACAATACTTCTAAATAGCCTGGATAAAGTTATCAGCGTAGTGTCATTAGGATCTCTACTATTTGTAATATGCTCATCATAATACTCAATAGGGAGACCTATTGAGAAATTATAATGCTGATTTGTTTTATATTCTTCCATTAGAAGTTTCTATATGTTTTAACGCAGTTTAAGCTGTTCCAGTATTTATCTCTTGTAAATATATGAGAACATTCAGTAACTAACCACCTACCAGGTATTTTAGTAAATTTGTTAGTTACAAAAGTATCTTTTAATTCAATATCTACAAATTTGCCTACTGTCCTGTGGGTAGCGCCTCTTAGAGATATAGTGCTGGTCAGACCTTTAAATAACAGTAAGCTTAGTATATTAGCTCTTACCTCTACATCATAAGCATGATCCCAAGACTTATATGGTGTTACTAACACTTTGTTATATTGGGTTGTTATTTTTTTTCTAAACGAGTGCCACAGTATAGGGGGTAGAGGTTTTTTATTATCTACTTTATCCTTAAAAGGATCTTGTACATAATACTTTTCGTAATCCTTAAAAATCTCTTTTTTTATATCTTCTTCGCCCAAGTTAAGTCTTGTGGTATTATCAAATCCTACGACTGTAGGTATAGTTATAATGAAGTCCTTTTCTAGTACGTCTGCGCAAAGATCGTTAAATTTGAACGATCTAATATTGGAAATATCTAACAGAGTATCGCCGGTAGAAACTTCTGGCATAGGAGCCGCGGACTCTATTTCTACCGGCTCGTCCTTTGAGCTGCTATCGGGCATCGGCGCATCACCCAAGGTCCCCATTACAAGGTTTTCAATAAAAAAATTAGTAGGGTCGTCCTTGTTAAGCATAAGTAACTTACTCATCGACATTAAAGATAACTCTCTTTTAAATCTATCATATCTTAAATAACATTTATCGAAAGGGGCCTCAGAGCTTACATGCTTTTTATAAACCTTTTGAATTGAATCAAATAACGTTTCTGTTCCCGGGCACCAATTGGGATATATAGAGTATTTACCTTCATCCCAATTTTGATCATCAATTTTAAAATCAGCCGTTCTCGGTACTTCCGGTCTATTATCCTTACCTAAAAGTTTCTTTAAGATGTCTCCTGTCTTTACCGCTCGCTCATTGTCCGAGAGATTGAATACATCTCCATCAAAAAAATCTGCCACTGTTAATGAGTTCTTTTTAGTGTGTAATTCATTTGCGAGCGCGTTTCTAAAATATAATTTTTTAGCCCCTTGAGGAGATTCCCCTACCGGCACATCTTCTATTTTATATATAGAAAATAATTCTTTAATCATATAATTTTCCTTCGATCCCTGATTTTCGGGAATGATAGAAAACAAAATTAAATCCGTAGTATTATCCCCACTAAAGGTAAATACGTTATCTAGAGCGCCAGTATTATTATCTAAGACAGCTATACCTTCCGGGAACCCGTTAAAGATAGATTCCTGTATCTCTAGGTAAATTATGGTACTTTGTGATATCTGTACTAATCTATTACTCGTTTGAATGCTAAAAGCAAATTCAAACGCTCTATCCCCGTCAAGAGTTACTTTTTGATATAAATCGTTCATTAAGCGTTAATTTGGCCTAATATTTCACTAACATACTCTCGCCTCACTATACGCAAAACATCTCCTATTTTTGGCAAAATTATAGGATTGGTTATACCGTTAGTTAATAAAATAAGCCACCACAGATACTGGGTTTTATATTCCTGATAACTAATAGATGTCCACGGAAGTCTTCTTTCTACCTTAATATATTTAAATACCTCAGGTGCGATGTTCTCGGTATCAATAGTTACCTTAGTTAAAATATTATAAAAGTAATATTTAGATGAATCTTTTTCTTGCTGATATACCTTAAAGATATTTTCATATCTGTCCCGCGATAGAGGGGTCAATAAAGAAATATCATTTTGATTCAATTGATTGATCATAATAATATTTATTATAAATTATTGGTTAAGGACTTAAGTAAGAAATTGCCACACTCAGTAGTTAAACTATTTATAGTTATCTCAACATTATATGCTTCCGGTATAGCGATATCGATAGTTTCTCCAGTTGCAGGATGAACGATCGGCATACGCCTTCTTGTTCCGACATATTCAATGGTTACATTTTGAATAGAGGCGTATAATAAGAATCTAACCCCAGGTATTAATACTCTATATATACACGGAGGAAAAACATCTGTTTTATTTCGCCTCATAGAACTATTTTGAAAACATAATAACCAAATTAGATTAAAATTTTTCTGAATACTCTCCGAATTAAGAGTATTTAAAAGAGGAAATTTAACTGTTATAGGGTCCTGACCAGGCACAGGCTGAAAATACTTGGCTCTCTCGATATATAACCCGGGCTCTGCGTATGCTCCTAAAGCTGGGACGCCCGCTCCATACTTCGCGACAAAATTCACGCCTTCCTGCACTAATGACTCGAAGCCCGCTGCGCTGTCGCCTGAGTAACTCTCGCCCCAACTACTACCCCGCTCAATCATCTTTCCTGAAAAATACGGTAGCTTATAAGTAAAATTTGTTTGTTTTAGGTAATATAGTCCTTGAAAAGGTTTTAAAACTCCTTCAAGCTCTTCGATCTCCACCGCGCCGACTTCATCCTCGATCGCACCCAATACCACTTCCACACCCTTCCCTAAAAATTCAGCTCCCTCGCCTAGTAAATTTAGTATCCCCTCAATAGACAACGCATCCGACTTTTTCTCGCCATCGCCAACAAGACTAGTAACAGCCTTAATGCCCCCCGCTAAATTTTCAGCACCCGCCTTTACAGTATATGATAGTTGAGCAAGAAGCGGGGACTTGTGTATTCTATATTCTTTAAGTATAATATAGGGGTGTTCTACAATATCGCTATTTGGCGAAACTTTCCAATCATAATTTTTAACGACATCTATTACAGACATTTTTACCTCAACGGCTGTTTTTTCCGTCGCTACAGGAGCAGGCGCTGTTATACCGGTAGTAGGCGCTTTAGATCTATTATTAAATACATCAGTTATTGACTCGCCTCCTGCGTAAGAAGGCACAGCTACCGGTATTTGTAGCTTCTCGTCTTTAACTATTTTATAATTAGCCATTAGGTAAGTGGTGGTAGGATGTTCGGTATTGGACGTATCGGCTCCGGGGGCGGCGGCGACGTCGCGGGCTGGAGAGGGATTCTATCAGAGATGGCTGGTACGGGCTCGCTTTGCGGGATCGCTTCGTCAGGCGGTGGTATCAAACTCTGCGAAGAAGTTATATCTCGTATTTTAATATCGCTAAAGTTATTTGCCGCAGATCTTATTAAGAAATTACCTGCTTCTTCATGAAGACCCGTTACTGTTATGTTTACATTATATGCCTCAGGAACAATAGTTTTAAACACCCCGATACCTGAATCTACTTCTACCATTCTCCGGGTCCCGAGAAAGCTGACGCTTAATCTAGATATATAAGCCCATTTTATATATCTAGTGCCCGGAACTAATACCTCGTATATGCAAGGGGGTATAAAGGCTGATCTATCTTTTCTATACATTGTGTTCTGGTATATAAGCAAAAATAAAAATTGATAGTTTTCATTTATTTGCTCTTGAGATATAGTATTAAGCAGGGGGAAGGAAAAACTTATGCTTTCTTCATTTTTGCCAAAATTATAAAATTGAGTCTTTTCGATGTACATCCCCGGCTCTACAAGCGCCCTCGCCCCTTTTTTAGGATCTCTCGCTTTATATTTGTTAGATAAATTATCTAAAAATGTAGGCAATGCTCCCTTACCGTCTCCCGAGTATCCTTCTGAAAAGCTCGAGTCTTTGCTCTTTAAAAGCGACGTATAATACGGAAAGGTATAATTAAATTTAGTCTCCTCCGGGCTATATAGTCCCTCATACGGATCATCCGCGTTCGCTCTTGACATATCAGGTGTATCAATTTTAAGTTTATTAAGAATCTGCCCTACAGCAGAAAAAGTATCATTAATAACACCTTGAGTGGCTTTTAGACTGTGTATTATAAAATTCTCATCGTCTGGATCCAGCTCTTCGACGCTATTCTGCTCAGCCGCCGCACCTTTATCCACGACGCTCGGATCTTTTTTTAAAAACCTCGCAAGATCAACCGCCGCCTGATCGGGAGCAGTGATCGCTAAAAAGGAAAAATACTTTAATTGCTCCCATAGAGTACTACTTAATAGTCTATATTCCTTAAAGTGTATTATCGGTAGTTTTATATCCTGCTTATAAATATCATTTAAAACCGGAGAAACACACCAATTTTTATAGTTCTCTACAAAATTAATATTCTTGGCTGGTATATTGGTAGTGGCGCTCTCTGCGTCAACAGGTTGCTGGGATTTACTAGATATTGATGGCCCACTTGTCGGTTGAGTATATGAGGCTTGCGAGGAGGATTTTATAGTGCCTGGCTTCAATATAATACCAGAGGATATCATATTTTTTTGTACCGGTAATTCAACTTTTTCAAATAGAGCCATATTATGCAATACTTCCTATTGTGCCCTGTGTTAGAAGAGAAGATCCTATAAACCCTCTGTTTAAAGACCCTCCATTACTTGCAGTTGGGGTCGCTGGAGCTGACGGCGCCGCCGTTGATGCTGCAGCCGGAATTGATATATTATCCAGCTTAGTTACTAGTGATCTTAATAACTCTACTTGCAGCAAAGAACTACTACTAATAAGTTTTAAATCGTCGTTTTTAATATTTATTATTTCTGGAAAATTTATTACCGTAGTTAGGGTAGCTGGAACAGGAGAGGCCGAGGTTGGGTTCGGCTCTGGGGTCGGTGAGGGTGGAGTGCCGCCCTCCTCCGGTTCCTCTGGTTTCCTGTCCTCTATCCCATTCCATTTGTTTTTTATAAAAGTAAAAATACCCTTTATCCATCCGAAAAGTCTATCAGCTATTTCTTTTATTTCAATAAATACAGGCATTAAAAAAGTTTCTAATTGCTGTATTGCAGTATTAATCCCATTTTTTATAGTATTAATAGATTCTTTCGCGGCGGCCAATATCGTTTCCCCTACTTTAGAAATATTGGAAATTATTTTTTGAGCCTTCTCTCTACTTTCGGTTAATTTTTCCGCAAACCAAGAATTAACCCCTGAGCTAAACTCGGACATTTTTTCTAATACTTGATTACCTGTTTCTTTCGCTCTCGATAGTCCAGATGAAAACCAGTCTTTAATTCCCGACCCGAACTCAGACATTTTTTCTAATACCTGCTTACCAGCCTCTTTGGATTTATCAATGCCTTGAGACATCCAGCTTTCCTCAGATTCAGATTCTGCTGACTGAATTATACCGAGCCACTCTAAAGGCTTTCTAAGAAAATATGGCAGCTTATTAATCGATTTAATAACAAACTCTTTAGCAATTTGAAAAAAAGATTTACCGCCAGCGGAGGGCGCTGCTGGCTCTAACTGTTCGCCCTCTTTCTCACCGAAGAGAGAAAACAAACCATTAATAGCCTTTTCCATAAGAGGGCCGGCTCCTAATATACTTGCGAACGCAATCATTGTTTTCTTGATACCCTCTGGAGTGGTAAATCCGGCGTTATATGCTTCTTGGAAATACAATATTGACCCTACAACGGGTAAAGATTTAAGAATCGTCATTCCATTTGCCTTAAACCACTCTTTAATTCCTCCGAATAATTTGCTAAATATTCCCGTTCCTCCCGCAGCCCTTTCCTCTTCAGTTGTGGTAAAATCCCTGGTAATATTTATAACATCAACGATTGCCGAGGCAATCCATCCGAATCCAGGGATAAGGTTGAGTATACCGGACGCTATCTCCAAGCCCATCCCCACATAGTCTCCTGATTGAAATCTTTGATATGCAAAATAGAATGAAACAGCGGCTCCTAAAAAAGGAATAAACTTTGCCGCCTTCAAAAGAAATCCTCCTACCTTAGCAGCAATCCCCCCGAACATTTTACCAAGCGATCCAGTTCCTCCAATTCCGAGCAATTTTAATCCCCCTTCAGCGAGATTAGATAATCCTTTAATAAAATCGTCTCCTAAGGATAATAACTTATTACCTATTTTTGTTATGTAATTCTGCCCTATAGTAGCGAACAACTTACCCACTAGATTGAGAGTGTTCCCTAATACGCCTGGCCCTTGAAACAGCGCAGCGATAGAAAGACCAATACCGCCCACGAGTGCGAGCACCGGTAGTAGAAATTTCATTAATTTACTGAAAAACCCCTCTTGCGTTTTCTCTTGAACAACAGCAGTCTGTTGGATTATAGCAGGCACAGCCGCAGTAGATTCATCTCCATAATCTGGCTTTTTCGTCGCCTCTATAAAGTTTTTAGCAAAAATCTTTGCTATACTACCCCACGCTCTATCGTTTGCTTGAGGCTCGTTAAATCTAACAAGAAGACCAGGGGCAGAAGCTACCTTCTCTTTTTTACTATTTACCCGATCATCTACCCCCGCAGAGGCCACTCCAGGCGTAACAACGCCAGCACTCTCGTTTAGAGCAGATACGAGAGTGGTTACAGCAGCTATTAATTTACTTACTTCTGGTGGCACATATATATTTATGCCTTAGTAAAGAAAGCAGCGTTAATTTCGAGCTGACCATTTTCTGTTTCAATAAATCCATTCTCAATAGATCGAACGCTTTCAATATATTCAATAATTTTTGTATTAAGAGACGCTGGCAAGCTCTCAACAACAGCAGCGCAATCCTTCACAGATATGTTTTCAAACTCATAAACATCCTCTTCTCCTTCAATCTGTATGGATTTAATAAATTTAATAATCTCATATACATATAGGTTTCCGACCGCCTCTCCGTAGTTCTCGCTATTGTCTCGAGATTTTGCGAACTTAATAAACCTTTCATTAATTTTAGAATCTCTCGATATAGTAGGTAATTCGAGCTGAGCTTTAATAACATGATAATCAATTAATTTACTCTCTTCAAATTCCTTCTGTTTATAGGCCTTAATACATTGTTTAAGTATTTTTGATAGCCTTACATCCTCGCTCTTATGGATAAAGCTATCTCCAATGGATGCGCTACGTAATGCCATTATGATAGCATATCTATCATAAACCTTAAATTCAAATTGCTCGGTTGAATTAGATATAATGATGTCATTTAAAACCTGATTTAAGGTAGCTCCCGCAGCAGCACCATCAAGTGCTGTTTTAATTAAGTCTTTTTGCTGCTTAATATTTAAGGCTTTAAATTTAATATCTCTATTTGCGCTCGGAACGAAAACGCTTATAGTATTTTCGTTGCTTATCTTAGAAAGTTTTTCGAGCAAGGAAGAGGGGCTATTCATATAGTTTTACTTATTTACTCGGCAGGCATATTCAAGTCTTTTCTTTCTGCCTTCATATTACTCTCAAAAATTTTATATAAGGCAATAAAGTCTTTATAAGTCATATCATAGTAAGAATCGAGATTACCATTAAGCTGTTTTGTAAAAAATAGAGCATTGCTATAGTGAGTTCTTAATTCTGTATCAAATATAGATTTTAAAAAGGCAAACATCGCTCCGTTTGTTGCTGACAGCTCAATAGGATCAAATGATATTCTTTCAGATTGCGGCAAAATATCGAAGGTTTCCTTATTTAGAGATTTGTAATAATTTATTATTGTATCGAATAAATCTACAGGCAATGACGATAAAAATAAATTTTTTTCCTCTTGGGTAAAGTTTTGAAAATAATAAACCTTGTCATCCGATTTTATTGAATAAATTATATTAGAAAAAATATCGTCAGTATTATCAATATATAATGAAAAAGGTGTATTTAGCGTAATGACAATATTACCTACCGTAATATCCCTTTCTTCAACTTGATATAAATTATTAACATTATTAATTAATTCAGTAATCTTTATATTAATGTGGTCATTTATAGATTTTGAGAAAAGCGATATATTTTCGTGTAAGCAATTGTAATATAAATCGAGCCAGATATTAAATTTTTCAACACAAGTAAGTTCGCAATATAGCTCTTTATTAATAATTAAATCCTGTAATTTATTATTAAAAAAGTCTACTATACCCTTAGTATCCTTGTTATGATAGAATTTAGATAGGGAAAAATAATCCCTATTTGTAAACTCTTTTAATTTAGCTGTTTTACCAATACGCGGTAAATATGTAGATATATAAAACATACTGATTTAAGAACCGCTTGAAGAAATCGAGTATCTATCAAAATACCACTCCGTTGAATATGTCATCAATCCATCGTCATATTTCAAATCGAGAGCGGCAACCTTGGCAGGTATACAGCCATAATATCTATGAATCTTTCTTATAGGGGGAGTAGTTTGGCTTGATTCTTTTGATTTACCATAACTGTAAACAGTTATATTTGTTTTTATTTCATTGTTTCTATCCGCTATTCTCCCTAAATGGGCGGCTAAAATAATCCAAGGCCTTATAACGAAATCTGCGAAAGAATGGGCAGTCTCTCTAAATGTAATTGTTAGTGCCCTGCTAGCGAAATCCGCTCTGCCTGTAGAATATAGCCCCGGTATTATCCCCCCATTTATATTGCCCCCGTCGCCAATGGATGTCGACGTTGCTCCTGCGTTCTCTGGTTGAAGTTGAACGCTGTCAACAAAAAAGCAATGTATATTATCCTTTTTAAGTACTTCATACTTAGTAAGCTCCGACAGAGCGGTATTTATTTCCCATTCCGGATGTTCAAGTTCTTGTATATCACCCTCAAGAGATTGGCTAATTCCGCTAGGTAGAGGTATTTCCACCGCCCACTGAGAGGGTAGCGGATAATGATAACTCCAGTTATCTAATAAATCAACAAAATGGGAAATAGCATTCGACATACATATATTTAATATGTATATCTACTTTATCGAGTAGGTATCGCGGCTGCGCCACCTATAATGGGAAGCTCGGCCGTACCTACCCGCTCTTCTGTGAAGTAGTGATAAGCCATCGTAGTGGTAAAGGTCGCGACCTGACCACTGCCCCCGGCCATGTCGTATGCTACAGGCCCTACCTGCCGGATGGAGCAACCTATTAATTTGTACTCCATTATAGGCTGTAGTGCTTTATTTATTTGCTGAAGAGTAATAGACGCTCCTGCCCCGGCAATGCGATAGTCGCCAGTCGTAGTTTGATCGTTAAACACCCGACGCGATTCAGCTAGAAGTATTTCTCTTAATCTAATATCTGCGTCGCAATAAAAATCAAGCGTAAACCCATTGGCGCTGCCATATGTAACCGATCCAGGGACGTGAAACTCGAGACCGCGGTACTTAACCCCGACATCTCCTATTGTTCTCTCGGGCAAAGCTGCTGTTCTAGCATATACCAAATCATTGTCCGCCAAAACGGGTCCCCCGGGCCCGAAATTTACGTTTTGAACTCTAAAAAGAAAGTCCCGGGAAAAGTCTCTCTGGATAGCCTCTTGGAAGAAAGTTTGTATAGTCTGTGCCATACTATTATTTATTCAATTTGCTTCTTTTTTATAAAAAATAGTTGATAAAATAGCTAAATATCCTATATGGATACTAGCACTATTATTGATAAACTTAAAACCTTAGTTGAGGAGTGGGAAAACTTTGAATGTAGCGAGAATCAAGAGACCGATGAGTGGTGCTCAGCGACAGAGGATGCTCTATGGGGCTGCGCGGAGAAGCTCAACGATATAATTGCTGAATTCGAGGACGAGGAAATAATCTGAGTTGATTTAGGATTATCTGGAAGTAAATTACGTTGTGGTGGGTGAGAAAAAAGCCCCCATAACAAAACAACTATGGAAAACATTATAGTAACCGGCGGGGCCGGTTTTATAGGTAGCGCTGTGGTAGAGTACTTCCTCGAGAATACCGACTATCATATTATCGTCATCGATAAACTTACATACGCTAGTAATGACTATGTATCTAATCTCTCTAAAACCTCCTCTCGCGTTGAGTTAGTCGAGGAGTGTATACAGAATAGATATTATCTTAGATACCTCTTACACACGCGTAATCCTATAGGCGTCATTCATCTCGCTGCTGAGTCTCACGTTGACCGCTCAATAAACTCTCCGCGACCCTTTATTGAGAATAATATTATTGGTACATTCGAGCTGCTCGAAGCAATAAGAAGTTATAAAAACGAAACCGGCAATGATGTAAGATTTCATCACGTCAGCACTGATGAGGTTTTTGGGGACTTAGAGCTTACAGACGATAAATTTAGCGAAGATACAAGGTATAATCCATCTTCACCTTATTCTGCTTCTAAAGCAGCGTCTGACCATCTTGTTAGAGCATATCATAGAACATATGATCTAGATACAGTCATTACTAACTGTTCAAACAACTATGGGCCTAGACAGCATAGTGAAAAACTAATACCTTGTATTATTAATAAGGCTTTGAATAACGAGCCATTGCCTGTATATGGGGATGGAAAGCAGATTAGAGACTGGCTCTATGTTGAGGACCACGCCAGCGCCTTATATAAAGTTTTCAATGAGGGTAAATCCGGTGAAACATATTGTATCGGAGGCAATGAGGAGAAGCAGAATATTGAAGTCATTCAAACAATACTTGAAATTATTGAACAAGAGACAAATCTTAGAAATAGACGAGAACTAATAACATATGTTAAAGATCGCCCTGGGCATGATTTACGATATGCTATTGATACTTCTAAGATAGAGCGAGAATTAGGATGGAAGCCTCTATATAGTTTTAAAGAAGGAATAAAAAATACTGTAAAATGGTACTTGAATAAGTAAAAAGATACTATATACTTCTATAGAAAGGGGGGTGTATTTGGTTTCGACAGTAGATTGAGAGAATAATAAGCATACCGAGAATGATCTAACTCGTAAAAGTGATTAAAAAACAATAACAGCCGACGAAGATTACGGAGACCTTCTCGCGCAAGCTGAATATATCTTTAACAATGCTGACGAGTTTCTCGTTGACGTTGAAGAAGATGCTCTTCTTGCCGCGTGAAAAAACAAATACGGATTCTCATTAAAGTATTTGGGTATAGCAATGAGTATGATTGACACACTGAATATCAATAATAAAATAGAAGTGAGGTTCTCGCGGACCTTTTCCGCGGGAGGTAGACATAAAAACATAGGCTTCTAAAGCCGCTGGGACCTGTTGTCATTGAAACCCAGAATTTAGATAAGTATGGAGAAAGTTATTTTGTTAAATTGTACTGGACAGGGGTTCGACTCCCCTCACCTCCACCATTTTAAATATGAAAACGATAATATACACACTAATCCTCGCAACTCTCACGAGCTGCGTTCAGACTGAGCAAGTAAAAACTACTCTATATCAGAGCGGGATTGTTTCGCACTATTCAACCAGAACGAACTCTACAACAACAGCATCGGGCATACCTCTGAATGACTCTCTAAGAACTGCTGCTCATAAGACTTTACCTTTTAATACAAAAGTAAAAGTTTCTCGAGCAGATAATCCAGATCTACAAACTACAGTAGTTATTACTGATAGAGGGCCTTATATTGCTGGAAGAGTATTAGATGTATCTCAGGCCGCTGCGAGAGACTTGCAAATTATCGGGCGCGGCATTGCCAAGTGTAATATTGAGATTATAGAATAATATATTATACTTTAGCTTTAAACATAAAAAAGCCGGCTAAGCGAACTTAGCCGGCTTTTTAGTTGAGAGCTTACCCAATTAACTCTTGGAAGTCGGCTCCAGTTCTGCTCGCGTAGAAGTTCACTAAGATGAACTCAGCAGCTCTAACTGGCTTGAGATATATATCGATAATAAGTTCGTTTTGATCAATAACATCAGGAGTGTTATTTCTTTCATCACATACAATGATATAATCGTAAACACCTTCGTTGTTCTTAGCTCTCTCAAATAGAGGTCTAAGATCATCCTTAACACGGGTGCGAGTAAAGATGGAGTTGGGTTCGAAGACGTAATAACGACAAGTAGCTTTTGTAACCTTTTCAAGATACAAGAACAATCTACGTACATTGATTCTATCAAACGCGCCGGGCATTTTTTGTAGGGTCTTTTGACCGAATACGGTAATACCTTCTCTGAACGCTGTAATCGGGTTAAGAGAGAACTTATAAAGATCATCTCTTTGCTTTTGATTAGGCTCAACAGCAATATCGTTAACACCGAATACCCGGCCTCTAGTAAATCCGGCCGGGGCCCACCAGGGATCGTTATTAGTATCGGTAGTAGTCATAATAGAGGCTGCGATGCCAGAGAACGGCACCCAGATATCTCTACCAGAGAACTTATCGTTCACTCTTGCCCAGTTAGCATAGGTAGTAGCATAAGAGCTATTAGCGAGGCTGAACTGATGTCTGAGAGCGCTAAATATATGCTGCGACCAGTTCTTGCTAGAGTCTTTAATAGTTTTATTGTTATTACCAGTTACGAATATGTGACGAAGCGGGTCAGCAATAAAGAGGTGATCCTTACGCTCAAGCTCGGCGAATGTCTGAAACTTGGAGAATATTGTATTGTAGCTTCCTCTAAGGTCAGAAGGATCTGCTGGAGCAGAATACGTCCCGGTAGTTTGAAGAGCGGCGAGCCCGGCCGCGAGCCCAGTCCCAGTAGCAGTATCATCAAACGTGGAAGTTCCAAGTGCTTTAGAAGCAGCATATATGGTGCCAAGACCAGCTTCAACAGAAACGTCTATATTATATATCTCATCATTGCGAACGAGGTCGAGAATACGATCAAGTTTCAACGGAATAGATCCGAGATCCTTGTTGGTAAATGTCTCGTCCGAGTAGGCACCAATGGGGTTTAAGTTATCCGCAACTCCAAGACCGGACAGGCTGTTCTTCAATGCCGAGTTAATACCGAAGGATGCGCTCGTGGAAGGAGTTAACGTCTCGACGAGACTATTGTTATACACCCGTATTTTCTTTAAGGGTATACCGCTTGAATTAAGACCTTCCGTGTTACCAGTAGTTCTATTATTGATATAATCATTCACGAGTACTGTAACGTTTCTCGATATTGGATTAATTCTATCTTCAATAAAGAACGGAAGCGGGGAACCGCCATTAGGATCGCCAATTTGTCGTCCATAGCTTATAGATCCTGCAGCAGAATCTTCAAGAACATAGTCAAGCTTAATTGTGTCGGGGGTAAATATTGATTGGCGCAATTTAAATACTCCAACGTTAAGTATATCGCTATAGTTAGAATCAGAAATATCAAATCCAGCTAATCCCTCCATAACTTCCGATACCGTTCCGCTAGAAGTATTAGAGCCACTAAGGGCAAAGTTAATTCTATTAGCCGGTAAATTAGTGCTAAGAGATGTGCCGGTATTATCAGCAGAAGTAGTTAATACTTTTACGCTTCTAATAGAATTATATGGTGTTGCAGGATTAAAGTTGGTATTATCAGCAATACCAACATAATATCCTTCAAATCTCGGATTAACGGTTGTTTGGCCTTTATTGAGGATAACAAGGCCAGCGCAACCAAATGAGCTAACACTGTTAAAGCTCACGCTCGAGCTAAGCGTGGTGCTGCTAGCATTAATAATTACACTTTCCCCGACGCCGCTTAGCCCGGTCGCGTTCCAGGTAAATCCAGTCCCATCTAAGCATGCAAGATACTGGCTCTTTGTAAGGCTGAACGCTTTCGGCTGGCCGAGAACGTAAGTGCCTGAAGTTTGATTTAAGTTTGTAGAGAGAGCGGTATTGTCTTGAGTAACCGCAACAACCGGATAAACAAGCGCACCATAATAAGAGCCAAACCCCTCGCCGGTGCTAGCCCCGTAAGGCATTCTTGAAACATAAACGTTCGCGCCAGCTCTTATAAGCGGGTCAACACTATAATAAAAATATCGTTCAGCAGCAGTTTTAGGGACGCCGTAGATAGCCTCGAATTCTCTCAAACTAGAAGGGCGAATGACTTCGTCGGTAGGGCCTTTATCGGCAAAGCCAGTGACGAATACATCGGTGCCGGCGAAAGTTGCCAAGCGACTAGTCAAATCAAATTCTCGGATCTCTACTCCGGGGGATTGTATTGTTCTCATATATTCTATTTATAAGAACTCAAGCATTTTTTTTAAAAAAAAAATGTATATTTATTGTATCAATCGAGTTTCTTTATATAAGTTCACAGAATAATTGAGAGAATTGAAACGTAAAATTACATTCAATTTGCTTAGTTTCTCTTTCAGAAAAAGTAATTTCTCCAAGATTTGTAGGAAATGCATAAGTGTATGTCCATTTTATGCGCGGCTCTTCATACTCATCCAGAGCGTAGACTGTCATATCAGAGGAATAGGTTCTAACAGGAGAGGCCCCATCGATTAAATTTTGCTTATCAGATATACCTCCCATAACACCAGCTTTATCATTGCGCATTAGGTTGAGCCATTGGTATATTACCCAGTAGTTAGACCATAAGTTGTCTACTTCAAACTTAATTGTTATAGGGTCCCATATTGGAGAAGAATGGGAAGATATAACAAAGTTAGAGCCCATATATCTTAAATCTACAGCAGGAACACTTATCTTAGGCACTACAGCCCCCCAAATGGAGAATTGCAGGGTATCAAGTTGTATAGACTTATTATCACGTCTAAACTTTTCATTGATAGGCTTTAAAGCTTCAGGCAATTTTAATACCATTAAAAACTTATCTGCAAGGGACTTATTGAGGGGTGAAGATATATAATCTTGGTTATTTGGATTAATTGCCATAAATATATTTATTTGAAAAATATGGAGACGTTCTATGAAACATATAAATTCCTACTTTTAGAGCTTTCATATGATGAAACTCTAAAGCGCATGGATGATTCCAAATTTATGAGATTGATTACTGGTAAAGAATCAATTGAAGATATGTCTCCCCTTAAGAAGGCCTCCTACACGTCGCTTAAATCTACTATTATAAAAAGTGTGCCGGGCGATATTCCAGAGAAGGATAAAGCAAACGCATTAAACTGGATAATAACTCGGATTGTAAAGGATAATCCAGACTACCCTGAAAATCGCTCTTTTATTAGAAAACCTTCCGACTATTGGGGCCGGGAAGGCCGCGGCGCTGATATGTTAAAAAAACAACTCGAACTTTTTTATCAGATTAAACAACAAAAGATGGATAGATTACTTCCAAAAAAAGCAATTGAGCAATATGGTAGTTTTGAAGAATTTGTAAAATCTATAGAAGAGATAGCTCCGAGCTATAGAGAATATCTCGCACAAAAAACAGAAAAATCTACCAAAGGAGAAGGTCAGTTAAAGGTTTATGATAATAATACGTGGGAAATTTACCTCCCGCAAACCCAAGGAGCTGCTTGCGCTCTTGGCAAGGGCACTGATTGGTGTACCGCTGCCCCGGGCCTCGACTACTATCAAAACTACGCCGAACAAGACCAGCTTATTATTTTTATTAATAAAAATGACCCAGAAGAGAAATATCAGTTTCACTATAAATCCGGTCAGTTTATGGACAAAAATGATGTCGGGTTGAATGAAGATGCTAAATTTTACTATTTAAACTATATACTGTATAAGGCTGTAAAAAATACAGAATACGAAAAGTATTTAAGTAATGAGACTCTCGAGGAGATTGACCGATTCCGCGCGCATTCTGATATTATTGAGGTCGATAGTGATCATATATTTGTCACAAGCCGGGAAGAGGGCGAGAAAGGATTTGTAAAGTCTATAATAAACACAAACACTTTCATGGAGGAAAATCCCTATGGTCCTCTTATAAAGATTCGCTATTCTGATACCCCGTCATTTAAACGTAAAATGTATATATTACAAAACGCAGATATTAGACGCATGTATTGGATAACATACAGAGACAGTAAAATAGAGCAAATAGGTATTACAGATCAATACGGAGACAGCATCGATTACAGTAATGACGTAAATTACACTTTTTATAATTTAGCTTATTTTAATACCTTTAAAGATGTGCCAGAATCTGAAAGACCTGAAAAAGGGGATAAAAATTACTTTGCTAAGTTATCTACATTTATAAACGCAGAATCACAAGCGAAGATGGTTCCGCGAGAAGAGGTATATAAATACAAAAAATATACTGATTTCGGAATTGAGAGTATAAAGGATAGAGTGTAAATAAAAAAATATGGAAGATCAGTTCTACATGAACAACCCCAACCTTCCGAGGCGAGGGGCCAAGTTCGAGTATACTCCGGAGCAAATAGCCGCTCTTAAAAAAGCCAGTAAGAATATAGTATACTTTGCTGAGAACTTCTTCTTTATTATCGAGCCAGGGGAGGGAAGGCGCAAGATTAAACTACACGAGTGCCAAAAAAAAGCGTTGAGACTCTTTGAGGCTAATAGATTTACAATAACATGCGCATCTAGGCAGGTTGGTAAATCGACCTTAATGACTATATTTGCTCTATGGATTGCTTGCTTTAAGCAGGATCAGAGAATACTACTCGTCGCTAACAAAGAGGCTACTGCTATAGAAATATTTAGAAGAATCCGATTAGCGTATGAAGAGCTTCCAAACTGGCTAAAGCCTGCTGTAAAGGAATACGGTAAAACATCTGCCGAGTTCGAGAATGGTTCTCGAATAGGTATTACAACTACAACGAGTTCTGCTGGTCGAGGTAGTTCTTGCGATTTGCTAATCCTGGATGAGCTTGCGCACATCGAAGCTCACCTTATGAAGGAGTTCTGGGCCGCTGTTTACCCTATTATCTCTGCGTCTAAGAAGTCTAAAATCCTTATAGCATCAACACCTAACGGTACTGATAACTTATTCTATCAGTTATGGTCTGGAGCAGAGAAAGGAGAGAATGGATGGGCGCCATTGAGAATACATTGGTCAGAGATACCTGGTAGAGATGCCGAGTGGGCGAGAATAACTAAAGCGTCCCTTGAGAGTGAAGACTTATGGGCACAAGAGTTTGAACTTCAGTTCCACTCTGCGGGTCAGTCTGCTATTAACTATGAACAGTTCGAGCAGTTTAAAATGCGCCTATGTGATCCAGATTTAGTTCTTGATGACGGAGCATATAAAGTCTATAAGTCTCCAGACCCTGAGCGGGTGTATGTTGCGGGTATTGATATCGCAGAAGGCATTGGCCAGGATTTTTCTGTTATACAAGTTATTGATATTACAGATTTACAAAGTATTGAACAAGTAGCTGAGTATGCTGCTAACGATGTATCTCCTTATAACTTTATAACTAAAGTGAAAGAGGTTCTATCTCATTATGGCAATCCGCTCGCGCTTATAGAAAGAAATGGCCCTGGAGCTCAAATCATTGATAAACTCGTAAATGAAGAGCACTACGAAAATATAGTATCTTATGGAGCGGGAAAAGCAAATAGATCCAGAGAGCAACTCGGAATGATTTCGCATACTAACACCAAGTATCAAGCTATCACTAACATGAGATATTGGATGAATGATTTGGATTCATTGAGAATATACAGTAAGGATTGCTTAAGCGAGTTTAAGCATTTCGTTCGAAAGCCTAATAAGAGTTGGGCTGCTGAGTCTGGTCATCATGATGATAGAGTTATGTCCATGTCATGGGCTCTTATGATACTTCATAACGATATAGTTATCAAATACTTTGAAATAGTAGAGAGTGATTTGAATGGTAAGCCAAGGGTTATAAAGCCATTAGAATATGGTTTAAAATATTTTTCCAACCCGAACTCGATATACACCTTATCAGACAAAAACAACGAGCATATTGGCATGCCCGTTGTTTTCAATGATAGTATCGAGGAAACTGATATGAGTGATCTCGAATCTATGGGTTGGTCGCTACTCGGAGCTTAGATATATCCAAGCGTTTTAAGACGGCGAAGCTCTTCATAGCTATGTTCGAAAGAGCTAGCAGTAAGGCTTTGACGGCTTGTTTCGCCTCTTGCAGTAGCAGCGTTGAATAAGCATAAACTTCTATCTTCAAGTATGATTCCCATCTCCCGAGTATTGTATGCCCGGTCGACGCGAAATTTTACACCACTTGAGGCGCTTAGGGATACCATTGTTCCGTCGAGAGTGTTAAGTTTATTATACGCTACACCGAGAACGTTTTTACCTTCGACTGTCCCAGCGCTGACAAAATCCACGTGAGTTGCAAGTTCGGTTAAAAGTAAGTCCGGTTCCGGAAGAGTAACGTTGAGAGAGTTGTTTGTAAATGTTGCCATGCTATTATTTATGTTGTTTTTTTATTTTTTATTGGAAAATAGCGCAACTATCATAAATAAAAATATGAATCATAACGATATCGCAGGTATTTATAAAGCATTTCAAAGCACTTTCTTAACTGAGGCCAAAAAGGGCCCAGGAGATCAGAGCCTCCCAGGTGCAAAAGGTGGCAAGAAAAGCGCCAAAGGGGGCTTTACTGGTCTCGGCAAAAAGGAAAAAGGTCCTGATAAGGTAAAGGGGATTGAAAAACCTATGGAAGAGCCCAAACAGAAGTCTAAAAGCGTTAAAAATGTAAAAAATGCTAAAAAAACCGTTAAAATGGCAAAAGAAAGCATAAATACAGGTATGAGAAATAACTTATTTGATAGGCTCTATGAAGAAGTAATGGATGACGATAACGCCGCTCTCGGCCTCGAGACCGGAGAAGACTTTGACGCTGAAGGCGCTGATATGGGCGGCGAAGGCGATGAAGTTACTCTTACGTTACCTCGCGATATTGCTCAACAACTTTACGATGCCCTCGAGGGAATGCTCGGTGGCGAAGAAGATACGGGAGAAGGCGAAGATATGGGAGAAGATGAGGGCATGAAGTCCCCCTTCCCTGAAGGCGTTGAGTTCCAAAAAGCCCCTGATGGTGTCTCTAAACTTACCAATAAAGGCAGTCAAAAAGTCGGCAATCTTCCTACTAGTTCTGGCGGCGGTGATGGCAAATACACCGATGAAGTTGGCGAAGACGGAGATTACGGACACGCTCTCGTTAATCCTAAGAAAGGCCATGGCGGTAAATCCGATCAAGGCAATATGAAAGTCAAAGCAAGACGCCCTGGTGCTCCTGGTTCCCACGCATTTGGTAACTAATATAAACACAAAAACCTAATAAAAGGTCGGGTTTAATAGACCCGGCCTTTTTTTATATTCCCCCCTAAATAATAGTGTGATGACTTTCTTAGAATACTTTGGCTCTAAACTCTCCACAGCGCAGAGAGAAATGTCTCCATTACACAACCCGTTCAATACAGCAGGTGACCTTCGTTCCGGCGAAGGCATATCAGATATTAAAGGTATTGCAAAAAGTAGACAGCATGATGCGAGTTGCCATCCGAAGGTAGAGCATTTAAGAACTGGTGTTAAGACCCTGGAGATGCTTACCGATGCTGATGTAAAGCAAATATGTTCAATGTACGGCATAACGGATTTAGATAGAGATCATCCCAAGAAACTATCCAATATGCCTATAACTATTAGGTTTGAACCTCAGCGTCAATGTTTTATTTTAATAAAAAATGAGTGAATCCTGCGGCAACTATTATCAACTATCCCAATCCAGCGATAGCTGCTTCTTCACAGGGGCACAAAATGGCAATGATGATTGCACTACTAGGTTTTCAAATAAAGCTTGTAATCCTGACTCGGGAACTATCTCTGAAATAATAAAAGATGCTATCAATCTTTATGGCATACCGGTGCTTTATTATGTAAACACCTCTACATTGTCTGGAGCAGACGCTATATACGGTGAGCAGCCTCAAGCAGTATATCACACCCCCAAGACTATATTGATGTATATTGAGCTTGAAGAAGACGCTATACAGTTCTCCAGATTTGGATTAAGAGCGGACGATAATGTAACTGCTTATGTTCACATATCTTCTTTTGCCGAGGCATTTATTGGAGACTCTATACATAGTACGAAGGGTCAGTATATCGAGCCTAAAGCAGATGACGTGTTTGAACTTGAAGAGTATGGCAATACAAGACCTAACGGGCGTTCTGGCAAACAGTTTATTATAACAGAGCGTATGGAGTCTGATATGGGCAAAATAAACCCATTGGGAGGCCATTATGTTTGGAGAATAAGAGCGAGACGATTTGAGTTCTCTTATCAGCCTGGTCTTTCTGCTGAGGGTGCAAATAATCTTATTTACGATAATGCTTTCTCAGGCAGACTTTCAGGAGGCGATACTCCCAAGACGGAAAATAAATCATACACATTTGATATTGACACTTATAGTAAAACAGATATATTTGATATGGATGTAAATGATACTTCCCCCTACGGCGGATACGATTAGTAGTTGATTTCGTTTTAAGATAATATATAGTTATTTATGGCTATAGTTTTTGATGAGAAAAATCATAGATATACTAATACTCAAACAGGTGAGAATTATATATCTGTAACAACCCTTCTTGGTAAATATAAGCCAAAGTTTAATGTCGATGAGCAAGCTGCTCGCTTCGCTGCTAAAGAAGGGCTTCTCGTTGAAGATGTTAAAAAGCACTGGGAAGATTTAAATAGAATATCTACAACAAGAGGGACTGCTATACATGCTATCTTAGAAACATTCCTAAAGACTGGAGAAGAGAATAAAGACCATAGCTTGCTTATTGATTACTTCAAAGGCCAACTTAAAGAGCACTCCCAGTATAAAGTCATAGCGGAAGAGAGAATGTATAATGATGTTCATAAGGTCGCTGGAACTGCGGATATTATTATTGAGAATAAAGACCATTTTAAAATATGGGATCTAAAGACTAATAAGAAATTTAGATTTACAAATAGTTATAAGAGCGATACATTCTTACTGTCTCCTGTAGACCATTTACCAAACTGTGAATATAGCAACTATTGCTTACAGCTGAGTATGTATGCTTATATGAAGGAGCAACTTACCGGCAAGAAATGCGTAGAGCTTAAAATAATTTATTTGAATAGCGACCCGAGTGCTTCTGCAGAAGTAAAGGAATATTATTTGCCGTATCTTAAAAGAGATATTTTAGAAATTTTAGAACAACAAAAAATAAATAATTATTTTGAATAAGGAACTTTTGTATAATAAAAGAACAAAATGAAAAAACAAACAAATAAATAATGAAATTAACTGAGTGTGTAAATACATTTGACGAAAAAGAAATTGCTTCTTTTTGGCAGCTTGTTGAGTCCCTAAAGTGGGTCCCAGGGACTAATTGTAAGGCGAGACTTTTAAAGGATCTCTCTCCATCGCAATCAACAAAGTATAAAAGGATTCTTAACTATATTTGTGAGACTTTTGCAGAGCAGCTTTCTGTTAATCACAATTTTAATAAGTTTTTTGAAGCAAAGGCATTTTGTTCTAACATTATTGGAGAGAAGGGTCATGATGGCTATATTGAAATTTCTCAAGAGCCTGAGAAGTATATTAAGCTAATTGAGTCTCAAAATTATAATGATCTTGAAGACATCTTTCTTTTGATGGTTCCTGATGATGACGACTATTGGTATTGATGATTATCGAGGAATTTACTTTTCAGCTCTCTCAATGTATATTCGATTTCGTTAGAGAGAACTATTCGCTTACGCTACAGGAGAAAGCTATGATATATAATATCATAGAAGGCACTCCTTCTATAGAAGAGATATACTCTATCTTAAATCTTATTGATGAGTCTATCAAAAGAACTCCATCTAATATACTACAATTCAAAAATGAACATTAAAGATTTTAATACGTTAGATTTAAAGTCTCTTGTGAAGCTGCCGGGTATCGGCAAGGGAACAGGTAACCGTATTATACTATACAGGTCTAAGTATCAGATAAATACTGCTAAAGATTTGCTAAAGATCAAAGGCATTGGGCGCAATACTCTTATCAAGTTAGGCATTGAACCGCCTGAGAAGAGACGTAAGACGTCGCGTACGGAGAAACTACAGGAGCTTATTCAATATGTTTCTAACTTCTCTCTGACGCCTAAGACGCCTTTTGTCGAGCTGCCTTATAACTCTCAAATAGCATTCTACGAGGACCTAGTAAAGGATACTTGCCATCGGACGGATTTAGTAAGATCAGCAACTGGGTGTATTGAGTGTCCATATGCTCTTATTTGTAAGTGCCATTTGAGAAACTTTGTGAGTGAATCTAAAAAGCGCAAGCCTTTTCCCACAAAAAAGCTTCAGAAGGCGATGTATGAAAGTATTCAAAAGTATTATCATTTTAGGTTAACTAACGGAGAGGTAAACTATTCTAAGCTAAATATGCCTGAAGATGATTGATTTTTTATCTCTACATGCGATTGATACTACCAGTGGCAGAGTCTTTATGTTTGAAGATAAAGACTACTCTCTAAAAGGCATATATGCTAAACTGACGGAGTATGGATTGACTGAGAAAAATATTATAGAAATTATTTCTTTAAAGTGTAAAAATGTAAACAAGGAACTATTATAAAATAGAATAAACAAATATGAAAGTATTCAAACAAATAAACGGGCTCGCTGATATCCCTGATTTCAATGTGAGCAAACAACCGCTGTTTAACAAAGCAGGTCTTCAACTTCCTAATCTTTGGTCTCTAACAAGAGATGATTCGGAGCAGCATATCGGTATCTGTACAGATAAGTATCGTCCTATCCAACTCGATGAGATGATTGATACTATCAGCGAAGCATGTAAGCGAGTCAATGGAGATATCAGGCATACGGGCTTTACTGAAAACGCTACCGGATCGCAACTAGTTATTCGAAGCGAGATTGGCGACCTTGGCCTAGATAAAGACCCGATTGATGGTTACTTCTATACTATTATTGATCATCGAGGCAAGTCCTCCAATCGCATTGTGCCTTCTACTATTCGAATCAGTTGTATGAATAGTTTTCACCTGGTAAAGGATGAAAATCGCGACTCTGATCTTCCTTCGCTGCGACATAACATGAGGTTTGATGAGCGCGTTGAAGTGTTCAAAGATAATATCATTAATAGTGTCAAAGCTGCTAAGAGTTTTACTTCTCTTGCTGAGAGTCTTCAATCTAAGAAGTTCAGTCGCGATGAAATGGTTAAACTTATTGAGAATCTTATCCCTAGGCAAAAAGGTGAGAGCGACCGCACTGAAAAGAAGCGTGAGAAAATCTTGATGAAGTTCGGCCATGGGTTAGCGAATGAAGGTCAGACCAGATGGGATGCCTTTAACGCATTAACTGAGTTCGAATCTCATCAAAAGACTTCTGCGACAAAGTTTATTCGCACTCTTACTATGCCTACTATGTCTGTTAAGGCTCTTGATTATTTGAAAGCAGCATAAAAGAAAATATTTAGACTAAATATTTTTATGTCATTTGCAAATGTAGGAAAAGTCTGGAGCAGTTCGTCCTTTAACGAATATCTCAAAACGGTAAAGAAACCATCTTGGGCAAGAGCTGTTACATTACATCATACAGCAGCGCCTTCCCTGGCTCAGAGACCCACTGGATTTACGATACAGCATATCGAAAATATAAAGAGTTATTATAGTCAGAAGTTAGGCTGGAAAAAAGGCCCTCATCTATTTACAGACGAGGATGAAATATTCGGAATGACTCCCCTCACTTTAACAGGCATTCACGCTGTATCTTTTAACTCCTACTCTATTGGCATCGAGGTATTGGGATACTATGACGTGGAGAGTCCGTTAGACGGGCGAGGTATCGAGTGCTGGAAGCTAGCGGCTAGCACTACATCCGCTCTACTTAACTGGATGGGGGTCGCTCCTAGCGCGAGTACTGTGCTCTTTCATAGAGATGATAGAAAGACTACCAAGTCATGCCCGGGAACAAAAGTTAAAAAGGACTGGTTTTTAGATTTAGTATCTAAAGCTGATCAAAATGAACCGATAGTTCCTATTCCCGTTCCTCCTATTCCTGCTAATGATACGTTCGAATCAGTAGCAGATTTTATGATGCGCGAGCGCAAGGTCGGTTATAATGAAGCAGTAAAGCCGCTTAAGAAGCAAGGCAGTCTATATCTGTATAATAATCATTGGCTTGAGCTGGCTCACTATGATGTGGTGAAGCAGCAAACAATGGCTCCTGTATCCGAGCTAAAAGAAGCGCTTGAAACTTTTAAATAAGGAACTATATTATAATAAGGTATAGGCAAAGTTTTCTATACTTATTTGTATAATAATGATAGGTGAAGTAATATTTCGCCCTGCTCGGTTACTCTCTTCCAATAAGAGAAATGCTTCAGGGGAACTTTGATATAATAATATAAACAATAAAACATATTAAAAATGATTATTAATCACAAATCAACAAACGTTCAAAAGATTAGCGATGTTGTTATCCCTAAGTCGTTTTACTCTAGAATTTCAACTGGAGTAAGTCAGCTTAATACAATTTTCGGAGGCGAAGGTATTTTGCCTGGATCTGTATCAACTATTGCTGCTGCCCCTGGTAGTGGTAAAACTACATTGCTGCTTCAGCTATGTGAAAGTCTAACGAAGAGTGGCTACAAGGCTGCTTATATTACCGGAGAAGAATCTATTGAGATGATTGCTTATACTTGTCGTCGACTCGGTTTGAATAATCTCCATGTCGGCTGCGAGGTAGATATCGATAAGATTATCGAAACGTTAGAGCATATGGACTTTGTTGTGTTTGATTCGTTTCCGTGTATTACGGAAAATGGTCAGCGCCTCAATCGACCTGGTCAAGAAGGAGCTATCGGAAAGCTTGTTAGTGCGTGTAAGCGATTTGAAACTGCTTTGTGTTTGATTCTTCATATTACTAAGTCTGGAGGATATAAAGGCTCGACGACTATTCCTCATGCTGTAGATATTAACATGGAGATCAATATCGACGAAGACGATTCTGCTTTTAGATATGTAAGCACGACTAAGAATCGCTACGGCTCTTTAGCTGAGGTAGGTATGTATTTCGGAAGTACTGGGTTTGACTTTAGTAAGGAGGTTGCTCCTAAGAGTGCTGCCAAGCCTAAGGCCGCGCGGAAGGACGAAGAGCTTGATGCGATTCGAACGATGAAGGAGCCCCCGGGCATTACTGTTCAGCGAGTCTGTAAAGAACTAAAGGTAGATGCTACTCGCGCGGGGTATCTGCTACGAGCGCTAACATCGGAGGGCGCTCTTGCTAAATACGGCCGCGGCGATACCGCTATTTGGAAACACGCATATGAAAATACAGTTAAAGCTGAGTGACAGCGATATATGTAAGATATACGAAAAGTATAATAGGCATCTAGATTGGAATCTTTTATCGTATAGTACTACGACCGCATACAACTGGGTACGTCCAAACCGTTCCAATAAGACTAGAAATATCTATTTAAAAATAAAAGAAGAAGACGGTCTTGCAGGTTGGTATTACTACGGCAGTTCTATTTATATCAATCTTAAATACAACGAAACCTTTGAAGAGTTTATTAAGACTATATTCCATGAGATTAGGCATTGGATTCAATTTAAGATTGATAAACGAACAGCTGGAAGTATGGTGACAAAAAAATCTAATAAGTGGGATCAGGATGACGCTGAGAATGAAGCTGAAGCGTGGGAAGAAATTGGGGAAAAAATATTTGAAATATACAACCTTTTAGATTATAGTAAATCAATACACAAATGAGTATAATTATCGGATTGACTAAAGAGAGTAACGCGAAGGATCGCGAGACTATTAAACCTATTATCGCTAGCTTAGTCGATTCAGGATTTGTTAGACGCATTTTAATAAATGATGAAGACTTGGTGGTTCAAACGTTTACAGAAGAATCAAATGAAATTCTACCCGCATATATGGTAGACAGAATTACAAAACAGATTAAAAAATGAAAAATGGATGTATGGGATGTTTGCTGGTTATTCCAGCGTTGTTAGTGTATACTTGGATTGTTAATAAGTTTGCGTCTTGGTTTTTTTATACGTGTATTAATTTTTAATTATGAATAGCTTACTTAGTGAGGCATGGGGGACATTTACCTCTGCACTCTTTTTTGCCTGGTTAGTTGGTAACTTTATTTGGGCCGGTATTCTTCATGCCTTGGGTAATGCTCTGGGAGTATCATGGCTTGAAGTAGATCACGCACTTAGAGTGTTTTCGTGGAGCCCTACTGTGAAAGAGCTTCACGAACAAATTGAAGGAGGTCTTGGAGGACCTGAATTTAGCAAAAACTTTCAATGGTAATATGAGCGCAGGAAAAGGAGATAAACCGAGGGCGGTAGACCCGAAAAAGTATGCCGCGAACTACGAAAAGATTTTTCGTAAATTGAAGCAGTATCAATGCTCACGCGAAAAATGTTGTAATGCAGAAGCATGTAATGAGATTGGATTTTGTATCCAGAAAATGAGTTAAGGGAACTTTGATATAATATAAATATGGAGACAGTAAAATCGCTAAGGCAAAAAGGCTATAAGGTTAGAGTATTTCATACTCGACTTGTTGTAGAGAGTGAAGAAGATGAAATTACCACGCGTCGGTTTAATGAAAGAGGCGGGTCCACAGAAGTTCAAATCTTTAATGACTCGGGCAGCTGGGTGACTACTGGTAATGCGGTATGCTCGGATAAAGAAAACTATGACAGGAAGAAGGGCGTGAGAATTGCCTTGGGTCGAGCCCTTGATAAAATGCCTTTTCAGCTTTAATTATAATATGAAATATATACTACTGAGCGCTACTTGCTTGATTACTAGCTGCGCATCTACGAAGAGTGATTGGTCAGAACTAATGAGACGAGAAGATCTGCGAAGGGTAAATTCTCAGACTTATGTATCTGATATGAATACTACCTATGTTACCAATAGGGATGTAAAATTTTTTTTGGAACTGATTCTACGATGAATTTCGACGAAAGAGAGAAGATTATTTTCGAGAAGTATCCTAAGCTGTTTAGGCAAGTAAGCTTGCCGATGGAGCAAACATGTATGTGCTGGGGTCTTGAGATCCCAGAGGAGTGGTACGACGAAATTGAAACCCTCTGCGAGAATATCAATAATGTCAATCCTGATGCTATCGAGTTTACGCAGATTAAAACCAAGTTCGGCAGCCTCAGAGTGTATTATGACTTTGTAAATGAAGTTAATAGTGAAGAGTCTTCGAAGATTTCTCGCCTTATTGACGAGGTAGAAGACAAGCTACAGGATGAAAATTATAGGTAATAATGAAAGTCAATACCTATAAACTTATCCGAGAGTGTATCGAGAATGGCATTCGGACTGGCTGGAATCGTGCTCATAAGCATACCGATAAGCCAGAAGAAACTGTCGTCTTCGATAGAATCGATGATGCTATCATGCAAGAGATTAACGAATACTTTATTTTTGAAGAACTAAAAGGAGAATAATATGGGAATGTTTGATACCATCGCCGTGAAGGCTAAAATGCCTAAGTCATGGCCCGCAGATAAAGAGCCTGTCTTTCAGACTAAAGACCTTGAATGCTTGATGCTTGACTACGAGATTAGAGAAGATAATAAGCTCTACCTCGAGCGGGTTAAATATAAACAAGTAGAGCGAGAGCCGATTGAAAAGGAGGGCGACTGGCTGAGTAGATTCCCTCTAATGGAGCGAGAGTCGTCTGAATGGAGTCTCGCCCCCGTTACAGGTTATATTGTATTCTACGCATCTGTTAAGAATGATGAGGGAGAAGATTTATGGCTTGAGTACAGAGCCCATATTGTGAGTGGCGTTGTATTGTCTATTGAGGATTTTAAAGATTGTAAAGAGGGGGACGCGAATAACCTCCCTTTCGATGAAGACCTTAACAAGACTCGAGACTTGATTAAAGCTCTTGCGACCGCTCAAGACCATTACTTTGAAAGTTTTCTCAAGAGACATAATCTCAAAAAAAGCGATGCTGAAGATAGACTCTTCGACTATTGCTTTAATGACTTTGGAACAATCGAAAAAATTAAAAATTATATAAAATGACACCGTTTATTAGTAGCGTAAAAGTAGTTAGGAAGAGCGATGAAGGTCGCTCTGGTCTTATTAGTGTATGCGTTCTTAGCGCCTTGCTTTTATTTTTTATTCTATTCAACAGTTGGGTAGATAAGCAGGTAAGAGCAAAGCAGGCAGAGAAAGAAGCATTGACTGAACAAACAGATACTTTCAGGCGTTTAAAATAATCTGAATAGTTCAAGGGACACTTGATCTATTGATAGCATCTTAAACTAAATACAGATTAGTATGAGAGAAATCAATATAACAAATGAGGTTATCGATTTTCTAAATAAGATGGTAAAATCTAAAGCGTCCACTCAAGCTATTTTAAAAGCAATGGCGCTAAAAGGGTGGAATGAATCCTGTAATGATTGGGAGGGGTTTGTTGCTCTTCTTGATAAAGGGAACTTAGATAGAATATTTTACGAATACGAGTTTTTTATTCAATATTAACGGCCTGTAAGCATAGATGGTGGATGTGCGGCTCTTGTAAAGCTGAAAGCGGGGTTCAAATCCTCGACAGGCCTTCATTTTAAATCATGACTAAAATCAAAATAGAATACAACAAGGTAAGCGAGGAAGAGGATCTTCAGCAAGCAGTAAAAGAACTTATTGGCAAGTCTCCTCGCACAATCTTTTCTGTCTTTAAGGACGCAGAGCACAAGTCTACTAAGAAGAATGGCTGGTTAGTCTCTCATCCGGACATCCTATCTGAAGAGCCTGTAGTAGAGGGAGATGTTAGTCTTGTGTATGAGGGGTGGGAGGATACTGCTATTGAAAAAGTATCTAATCCTACTTGGAGAGATATTATTGCTTTCTTCGATAATGCCCCTCATGGTCGCCATGTCTTTCTCGAAGGGCTCTACCGCAAAGATAATGATGTATATATTGTAGCGGGTTCTTAAATATATCGATGAACTATGGCACAGAAAAATGGATTATTGAGTATGCTAAAGGAGAGCCCTCCAAACTCGCTCTAACAAAGACGGGCTGGAAAGTAAACATACCTCCCTACCCTGGCGCTATTAGTTTTATTAGAACAGTTAAGCAGTTTGATATTGGCAAGAAGGAGGTAACTTTTTCTGCAACATTTAATCTGACCCCTGATTGTGCTATTGATTATAAGACTGAGGAATCAAATGTTTGTAATGTGCCGGCATCGATAAGACCAATACTCATTCGCAGTATGTATGGGCAGTTTAACAGATGGTGGCCCCTTGACAAAATAACTATAGCTCCTGGAACGTTCTCTATTAAAGTGCCCCTCCAGCCTAGCGACTGGGTGTCTGTTTATGGTAAGAAGGGTGATACAGATAAGAAGACTGTAGAGTTTTTTAATAAATGTAAGCAGGAGCCAATATATTTAGGAGTCGCTATCGGGGGAGGCTGCTTCTATGGCCATGGGGTAAGAACCTTATCTGGGTCAGGTAGTATAGAACTTACAAAGTTCTCCATAGCATAAATATCGCGATTTATTTAAAAGGAACTTTATTATAATATAATAAAGAAAATGATGAAGTTAAATAAGAAACTTATTGAGACTAACAAGACTGATACTCTTTTCTGCGCTGTATCTATGGGCGAGGATAGTATTGCTATGTCTCATTACCTCTCGCAAGGGTATAGAAAGGTTTGTTTGATTCATATCAATCATGGTACCGAGTATGCTGCTAAAGCGCAGAGACGTTTTGAGCGCTATGTCCCTTGGCTTAGCTCCGTCCGTAAATCTAAATATCCTATTACCGGTATTGTAAAGAGCAATGCTTCATACACCAAAGGTATGTCTGAGTCTGAACTGAGAGATATTAGATACAATCTTATTACTGAAGCAGTAAATGAAAATGGCTTGGGTAAAGTAAATGAGGTAGTAGTATGCCATCATCTTGGGGATTGTGTTGAGTCTTATTTGATGAACTGCTTCAATGGTGTGCCAGAGTATATGCCTATTCCTCTCTCTACTATGCGAGGTGATAACTGTAAGATTGTTAGACCATTCATTACTACCCCAAAGAAGTCTATTGTGAAATATCTCAACGATAACAATCTATGGGATTGGATTGAGAGCGATCCCTCTAACTCGGATATTGTTTATAGCAGACGTAACTGGCTGCGACATAGGGTCATTCCCGAGATTGAAAGCAACTATAAGGGGCTTGAAACTATTGTTAGAAAAAGAGTTGAACTTGTATAAATTGAGATTATAGTGTATTATGATTAACTGTGTGTTTTGGGACCTCGACGAGACCCTTATTCATTCTATGACAGAATCAAAAAATGGGGATTATGATTTCTCCATCCATCTTGATAGCGGGGCATGGTCGACTACGGATACTTACTATGTTAAGGTAAGGCGGGATAGTAAGGATGTTATTGACTACTCGCGTAAGCTGGTTGGTCATAGGAATGTTCTCATCCTAACTGCTGCTACATACGAATATGCCTTTGATATTTGTAATAAGGCAGACTTCGGATTCAATCGCGAGCAGATTATTTCTCGCGAGCAGATTAAACATTTTGTCAGACAGCAAGAGTCAAAGTATAGAAATGAAAATAATGTATTGATTGATAATCTGCCTGTGTATAATAATCGAGATAAGCTTAAAGTAATCGGTATCGAGCGCGACAGGTATCTCAATATTGAAGACTACTATGGGGTCGATTTTCCAGATGACTCCTTCAAGCAAGATTGTATTGAATTTCTTAATTCTGTTCATAGGGAACTTTGATATAATAAGATTGTGAAAGAAATAAAAGAACCTGAACTTTTACCTTGCCCATTTTGTGGCAGTAAAGGTAAGATTTATGATAACCCTTGGGGGTTCGGCGTATCGTGTAAGAATAACGAATGCGGAGCCGATGTAAGAGACTCTAAGTTTAACAATAGCAGACAACAAGCAGCAAAAAAATGGAATCAGCGAGCGCCAAAATAGTACTAGGGATTTTCTTTTTTGAAATCCTCTTCTATTCATTCATTCTAGCGTTCTTCGGAACGTTTGTAGCAACTGTATGTCTTTCTATAGACATCGGCCTATTGGGATTACTTTTACTTTACATTGATAACTTTTACAAAGCAGGAGAATGATTGGGATTATTATAATGACATTTTTGCTAACCGTTTATTATATGATAACCGGTGCTGAAGAATAAAGTGTAAAGCCTGGGTGGCGGAACGGTAGACGCAGCGGACTTAAAATCCGCTGGGAGCAATCTCGTACGGGTTCGAGTCCCGTCCTAGGTACCATTTTAAAAATGGTAAGAAAAATTCAAAAGGAACTTTAATATAATATTTTTATAGAAGAAATTCTATACTAACAAGAAAACAAAACAAAAAACAAAACATATGAAACGTGATCGAAACTACCTGAATAACCGCAACGCAACTAAAAACCCTAAAGTGTTCAACATGACCCTTGTTCGTGATAACAATGGCCAGTTCCATACTGTGGGTGGTGAGAGCGCTATGCTTGATCGCCGAACTCAGAAATGGGTGAAGGTTAATACTCGCGACCTTGCTCGTGAGATCAACAAGCTCGGTATCTGCGAATAATATTCGTAAGGTATAACTAGTAGTAAGAGCCCCTCTGGATTAATCCAGAGGGGCTTTTTTGTTTTAAATATTAGCCCTCTATTGAAATAGCCATGAAGCGTAATAAATCATTATGTGATATTACTATTAGGTTCATCAGGCTATGTTGGGTCCGCATTTAGAAAATACTTTGCGGACAAGGAGATTGATTTTATTACCAAGAGCATCAGATACCCTTTTGACGTTAAAGAGTTCAAAGAGTTTCTAAAGGATAATAATATCAAGTCGATAATAAACTGCTCTGGGTATGTTGGGTATCCTAATGTAGATAGCTGCGAGGATAATCAAACTGAATGCTTATTCGGTAATGGATTGTTGCCCAGACAGGTAGCGGAGGCAGCCTCTTCGTTCTTCATACCTCATATTTTTATTTCGTCTGGATGTATATTCTTTGACGAGGCTTGCGAGCAAGGTCTATCTCCTTCAATAGAGTTTACAAATCGCGATATACCTAACTTTACATTTGACCAGGAGTATAGGTCATTCTATAGCGGCACAAAAGACTTAGGCGAGAAGCTATTAAAGCCCTTCAGCAATACTTCTATTTGTAGATTGAGAATACCATTCAATGGAGAGGTAAGTCATCGCAACTATCTCTACAAAGTAATAAACTATCCTAAACTTGTCAATGCTACTAACTCTCTTTCTAACTTAGACGAGTTCGTAAATGCTTGCTATAAGATTTCGGAGTTTATGCTTACAGCAAAGCTTATTCCAGGCGCGAAGTTCTATAACCTAACCCAGCCTGGATATGTAACTACAGAAGATGTAGTTGAACTTCTGAAGAAATATAATATCATAGAGGATAAAGACTTCTTTCCTTCTTATGAAGAGTTTCTTAAGACAGTTAGAGCGCCTCGGTCCAACTGCGTGTTGAAGTCCTGTAGTGAGCGACCTGATACCCCTTTTACTTTAACCCCGGTGAGAGAGTCGCTGGAGAATGCCATTATACAATATCGTAATAACAAATGAAACCACGCAAAGGAATCATATTAGCAGGCGGGTCTGGAACGAGACTCTATCCATTAACTATATCGGTATCGAAGCAGCTGATGCCCATCTATGATAAGCCGACTATATACTACCCGTTGGCTACATTGATGCTGGGCGATATTAAAGACATATTGATTATTACTACCCCGCAAGATAAAGAACTCTTTGAAAGACTCTTAGGGGACGGTTCTCATCTTGGCATTAAAATATCTTATGCTACTCAAGATAAACCAAATGGTCTTGCTGAAGCATATATTATTGCGGAGGAGTTTCTCAATGGCCATCCCAGCGTGATGATACTCGGGGATAACTTCTTTCATGGTGATTTAAGATTTGTAAAGATACTTGAGAGTGCTTGTCATCCTTCTTCTCATAACTGTATATTTGCTAAGAAGGTCGCTAATCCGCAGCAGTATGGTGTTGTAGAGATGGATATGGAGGATAAACATCAAGCAGGGTGTATTCGCTCTCTTGAAGAGAAGCCTCTTAACCCTAAGAGCGAGTATGCTATACCAGGAATATACTTCTTTGATGAGACTGCTCCTGAGAAGGCTAAGAAACTTACCCCGTCCAGCAGAGGAGAGTTAGAGATTATATCGCTTTGTAGAGAGTTCTTGGATATCGAATATTTTATTGATTCTGAGTGGCCCGTAGCGCGAAGAGCCCTGTATGTATATGATACCCTTGAGAGTGTCGCATGGCTCGATACTGGAACCCACGAGGGTCTTCTCGATGCTGCGCAATATGTCAAGATTGTTGAGGAGAGACACGGGTATAAAATAGCATGTGTGGAGAAGATTGCTCTTGATAAGAAGTGGGTAAGGAAAGATGATATGCTTGAGTATATAAAAAGCAAGGGCAATAGTTCATATTACCAGTATATTAGAACATTTTTGAATAAATAACGATATGGAAAGCAAAGACACTAACAACATATACAATCTGTATAGAGAATCATATAGTAGAGCTGGCAATGAAAACTTTTTGGACCCGGAACTTAATCGTTATATAGCGAGCCTTAGCGACGACGAAAAGCAAACGCTTATTGAATATCACTTTAATTATGCTATTAAGGACAATGAAGATATTGATTATGTCCTCAATCAACTGCTCATTGAACATGAGCCTGATATAGAAGAGCTCCAGGCTGATTTAGATTATTATTATGACAGAGGACCAAGGCCTGTAAAATCGCCCGGTCGATACGGTCCAAATCCTGATATGCGACCTTTTTCAAGAAATTAAACTTGTATAAAATACTCACGAAGAGGAGCGGCTACTAAAAATAGCCGCTCTTTTTTTGGGGAACTCTGATATAATAATCGTATGAACGAAAACATTTCATATGATGAACAAATCAGTTATGTTTATGGTCTAACGCCCGCTGAATATAACATGTTTGAGAAGGAGTATAACGAGTGGGTCGAACAAAAAGAACAAGAAGCCGAAAGGGAACTCTACTATAATATCTGTAATGAATGCCAGTATTAAAAATATTCGAGATTATTCTGGTCGACCGGTAAAGCGGGCTCGCGTCTTTACGGAGAGTAATGCTACCAGTATTGCTGATGATTGGTTTAATAGGAACAAACTATGGTCTGTAGAATTTAAGAGCAAGACCTGGTCAAAGTTGGGCCGTCTTGTTAACAAGATTAACCGAGACGCTATTAGCAGTCTGCTAGAGTGTAATGCAAAAGATGTTGTTTACTCTGTCTACTGCGGCTGCTCATGCCCTTGCTCTCCTGGATATAATGTTTACAATACTAACAAGAACGGAAAGGGTATCTGGGTCAATATTGAGGCTGACGACGCTGAGCTGAAGCCTCTTAACGATTATTTGAAAATCGCAGACCTGGAACTTCAGGTTGAGATTATCGAGCATACTAGTAAATAACATTTAACGCACCAGTATCGGAACGCACTTCTAATGCGTAGCACCGTAACGGATCAATGCAGGTTCGAGTCCTGCCTGGTGTGCCATCCACATTTTTTTATACGCGGGAACGTTTTGAGCTTTTACTATTTGACTAAATATTTACATGAAACAATTACCACAGACTAATTTCGATAACGTGCTTTCTAAGATTTATGAACAGCTAGTACTACCTACAACTTTAGTTGAGGGGCTAGATGATATTGGGGGATCAGAGGATGAACTCTTAAACAAGCTCGAACTCGGATCTATAGATATAGATGAGTTTAAAGACTTAGCAGGGTCAATTACTAATATAAGCGGTATGAGTGACGGTGCTATTGTTATGAAGGTATCTAGCATATTAGGGGTAGATTTAGATGTGCAAGATGGCAAAGTTAGTAAATATAACAATGCATCTAGTAAAATGGGGAATAGAGGATCTAAAGGTACTTCTGCAAGCACTAGACCAACGCCCCCAACTAATAAAAAAATGAGCGATATTATTGCTCATTTTACTCCAGATAATTATAACCCACCTGCAAAAATAAATACAGATTTGGTTGCTGATAGCGGCCAAATTGCAGACGATCTTGACGAGTTAGGGCACGCAGATGATAAGTTAATTGAGCTTGTGCAGCATTATATTTCAAATGCTATTGAAACTGTTTTGGATGATCCAGAACAGTTCCGCGAAGATCCTGATACTGATCTAGTAGCTCATAGCGAGCATATTGCCGACGATCTTGCAGATATAGGTTACGAAGGTGGTAGAGCTAATAGACTAATAAGACTTGTGCAGCATTATATTTCGAATGCTATTGAAACTGCTTTAGATGCTCCAGACGAGTTTCTTTTTTAAAAATTGCACGATAATAAAAGATATAATATCTATTAATAACAAAAAAAGAGCAGCTAATAGCTGCTCTTTTTTATAAGGAACTATATTATAATAATAGTATGGAAAATGATAACAAGCGCGAAGATGCTCTAAAGATTTACACTCTGCTCATGAGTCAATCATTCGCAGAGTGGTATGAGAACGATTTTATGGACTATGTCCACGGCGAAAAGGTCAGGAAGGATTACGAGCAAATCATTAAAGACATTATTGAGCAAATTTAAAATCGCGGGTTGGTGTAGTGGTAACATTATGGGCTCATAATCCATAGCCGAAGGTTCAATTCCTTCACCCGCAACTTATATTTTATAAAAGGAACTCTGTTATAATACAAATATGGAAATCACAATCAACGAAGATACACTCGCAAGAGGGTTAGATTCATCCGAAGCTAGAAAGCTGATTAAAGCAATTGATGCTTATCAGGGATGTTGCCACTTTACTTGCGGGCTTGTCAAGATGCTTATTGAAGATCTTGAGTGCGATATGACGAGAGATGAGATCGCAGAAGAGCTAGGGTTTAAGGAAAATATTTCCGAAAAGGAACTCTAATATAATAGTTGAATAAGAGATATTATATCTTATATTTAAATAAGAAAGAATTTTTTACAAAGCGCTAGTAGCTCAGTGGTAAGAGCAGGGGACTCATAATCCCTTGGTCGTTGGTTCAAATCCAACCTGGCGTACCATTTTTACTATACTCTAATACAGAATGAGTGTTTTTATTCTAGGAGATATTCACGGTCATACGAAATTGCTTATTGACTGGCTCGATAAGTTCGCCGAACCAGGCGATACTCTTATTCAAGTAGGAGACTTTGGCGCGGGGTTTATTCACTCAGAAAAGATTAAACATCTTGCTTATAGGTTTGAAGAAAAGAACTGTAAACTTTTAGTCATTAGAGGCAATCATGATAAACCTTCTTTGTTTGATACAAAGGTCGGGGGTGTGGAGTTTCTTTGCGATACTACGCGTATGATTGAAGGCAAAAAGTTTCTCTTTCTCGGCGGCGCTGTATCTGTTGATAGATATTACAGAGAGCCTAATGAAGATTGGTGGTATGGAGAAGAATATTCATACAACGAAAACTTTCTTAAGAGTGTCGAGGGATGCGATTATGTGGTATCTCATACATGCCCTATGTTTGCGAAACCATTGAGCAGTATCAAGAACATCTTCATCGAACAGTTTATTAATGTAGACCGATCCCTTTCAGAAGATTTGCTGAAAGAAGGAAAGGATATGGAACTTACATATAATCTTATTAAAGAAACGAATAATATTAAAGCATGGTATTTTGGACATTTTCATACCTCTTCTAAAATGGAGTATGATGGTGTAAACTTTCAGTGCTTGGATATTGATGAACTAATAACTGTATGAATGATAATCTAAAAAAACTATATAAAGTAGCAATCGAGGATATCGTATATGTAATGGCCGAGTCTACAGAAGAAGCGGTGAATATTGCTCGCGGTGAGAGCGATGGTTCATCGTGGAGGGATGGAGGAACGGTCCTTGCTACGAGAGATAACTTTGATCAATCGACTGGGTGGGATATGTATTGTATTCCTTTTGGAGAAGAAGAACTGACTATTGAAGAGATTTTTAATGAAGCCTAAACTGAAACTAACTGGCCAAGATGGCAACGCGTTTGCTATCATGGGTAAAGCAAGACAAGCCGCAAAGAAAGCTGGCTGGGGTAAACCTGAAATTGATGACCTGCTTAAGGAAGCAATGTCGGGTGATTATAATAACCTCCTTTGCGTGATGATGAAGCACTTTGACGTATCATGAGAGAGGATGTCGAAAGGTTTTTCCTTATGCTACTCGGTGGCACTATCGGGGTGCTGCTAATCTCTGTGTTAATCTCTCTTGTAATGATATGGCTCTGAAATATATTCATCTACTAGATAAAAATATTACTATTAACGCTATTGGTGAAGGAGGGCTCGGAAAGAAAGGTAGCTTTGTCTCCTTTCGAGAGGCCTCGGCCGAAGTAGTTGGATGGAAGACTGCTCGAGTAAAATGGCATCCTGCTCAAGGGTATGTGTGTATGGACCGGAATGCGAGTGATGCCGCGAGTGATTTAGCTCTCATCTCTTTCTAATGTATAATGTTATAGATAAGGATATAGAGGATAAGGTTTGGGATAATGTCCGTTCTAAATGCTGGAGGAAGACTTGGGACGGTATAGAAGAGCCAGTCTGGAGCAGTGCCTTAAATCTTTTACAGTCTGTAGAGGTCAGTGGCGTCATCGCGGTGAGGGGTAATGTGCTTACTTTTTGTAGAAAAAGTAAAGAGGCTGTAAAGTAAGTTGAGGAATGCTATCGGAAATATATTACAAAGTTATATCGTCTCTTGAAGATAAACTTATTGAGCCAATCTATGCCGCAAGCCATTATCAGCTTGGATATGAAGTATGGGATATGATAGCAAGAAACTGCGATAATAGTATCTTAAAAGAAACTCCTGCTCCATTGAAAACTTATAGCAGAAATATTTTTAAAAAGGAACCCTAATATAATAATAATATGAAAATCGAAACAACTACTATGTTCAATATAACTGATTTTGACCGTCTTCTTGAGAAGCATGGTCTTGAAACTTATTCCGGATGTTCTGTTCCTCTCTTTGAGAGTGTGCGGACTGAGTTTGGGGATGCTGTTGCTACTGAGATTATTCGCTGTATCCCTGAGAATGTGTTTAAGGAAGCCGTTTGCTATGCGTTGACTATTCATTGTCTTGACTAATATGGAATGTGTTCATTGCTTTAATAAGGTGTCTGAGGCTCGTGTTGAAGCGGGCTATAACTACTGCCGGGTATGCGCTGAGCGTGTGCCGCAAGTTCGTGGCGTAAATGTCTTTTCGCATAAAACGGGCGGCGACCTTCAAGTGTTATCTCCTCAGCAGTTTTCTGAGCATCGTCGCTATAACCCTTATGGTCGTAATACTGGTCGCGGCTCTGGGGTTCATCGAGTGATGGGCCGCTCAGAGGTTTAAGGAACTTTTGTATAATACAAATATGGAAGATAGATATATTGCGTTGGCATGGCGAGGGGATAGTAGTAAGACCTTCGAAGAGATTTTTGATATTGACGATGTCTTTATGACTGTTAATAATCTCAAGGAAGATAAAGATGTAGAGCATATTGAAGTTATTAGCCTAAACAGCTATGGCGAATCCACCTATCGATGGTCTAACCCTAACTCAAATCCTGAAAATGACTCATTCTGAAAAAGTAAAAAAACTTATTGAAAATCTTCGACGAAGATATGCCGATACCAGTGTTGTATCGTATCTTGAAGGTATGCTACTCACAAATTTTTCTGAGGATGTATCTAAGATGGTAGATGTTCATCTTGATTGCTCTAACGATTGGCTGGCAGAGCATGGCTCTCGTAAAAATGAACAGGATTAAATCCCACGTAAGAAATGCTATATGGAATAATGTATGGTCTCGTGTATGGGACGGTATTGATGAAGCTGTTGTATGGAAGACTTGGCGAGATACTATGGGCAACCTTCAAGTGCCCGCGGCGTTGAATGTAAAAGCATCTGTTTTTGAACATTATAAGAAAAAGGAACCCTGATATAATAATAGTATGAAAGAAGAAAATATCTTTAGTATTAATGGAATGTTTTACACTCCCAAAAATGTAGACGAGCTAATGAGCTGGTGCGAAAACTACAGCGGTAGCGAGCGAATCATCGCGATGACTGCGATGGGAATGACATGGAACCTTTGCTCAGAGATTTATGCTGAGCATGCGAGTAATAATATTAATACGCCTGAGTAGCTTAGTGGCCAAAGCACCTGCTTTACACGCAGGCTATCGCGGGTTCGAGTCCCGCCTTAGGCATTTTTATAAAAAGGAACTCTAATATAATATACTTACAATGAAAAAACGTATTTTATTTCAAAGTGAAACTGAAATGTCTTTCTGGATGGGCATTTATCAGACTGCGATGCGAACTGAAACCCCTGCTGTTAGTTGCGATACTTTCCAGTGGGGTGAAGAAGAGAGTAATACGCCCGACATGGCGGCTGATGATGCCGTCCGAGCGCTCCGCAAGCGAATGACGCCTACAGAAGACCGATATCATAACTCTCCTCAAACTAATAACTAATAAAGAAAATGAAACAAACAACTAATATTACATACACTGTTAAAGAAATCTACGACTACATTAGTAGTTCGTTTTACGATATTTATGTTCATGACGAATGTGAAGACTTTGGGGACGGCTTTACGCTTTTCGAGTCTCTATCCTCTCCCAGCGCTTTTACTAGGCGCTTGCAAGACGGATTTTCTGCTTGTATTCTGCCTCACTTTGATGTGGTTGAGCGGCTTGCGATGAGTAATCAAGAGTTTATTATTACGGTCTATAAGAAAGATAAACTCTGGGCAGTAGTAAACGGAAGCGACATTAACTTTTAATATTTTTAATATGGGAACAACAGCCACAATCATTGCTAAGAAGGGAGATAGCTATCATGCTATCTATAATCACTGGGACGGGTACCCTGACGGCCTTCTCAAGACGCTTCAAGAGAACTATCAAGACGAGAACAAAACTCAGAAGCTTGTTGCTCTCGGAGATGTGTCTAGTGTAGCGGAAGAGGTAGATATCCCAGCGGGGTGTATTCATACCTTTGAAGAGCCTCAGAGGAATATTACTGTAGCGTATGGCCGTGATCGCGGCGAGTCGGGCACGAGCGCGAGAGAGTATAAATCTCTGGAACAAGTTCTGTCTGAAGAGGATACTCAGTATCATTACCTTTGGAACGGTGAGGGGTGGGAGAATGTTTCGAAGATACGTTCCTTTAAAACATTAATGTTTTAAAGGAACTCTGATATAATAATGATGTGAGAAATATTAAACAATCTGTCCGTTGTAAAGTTTATACTCCAGTTAGCGACAAGGTATGGCTTAAAGTCTATAAAAGGGTCAGGCATGTTGTTAACGAAGATGTCTGGGACCATGTCCATAGCAACACCAACAACATGACGCGTAATAATAATATTTTTCAAAATGTAAAACTCTTTGCCGAAAGGGAACTCTGATATAATAATAGTATGAAGAAATACAAAGTAGAACTAACTGAGAGACAACTATCGACCCTTTCTGTTGCGACTGAGGTTATTGCTCGGCTCGGTATGGGTCAATGGCGTAATGCTTTTGATCAACTACCGCTCCGCCCGAACTTAAACTATTCAGACTATAACGATGATCTGGATGCTATTGGTAAGATTATTTCAAAGTATACTCACAACAATGTAAATGGTTGGGGTAGTTCGCTCGGCATTAAGCATGATTGTACTCCCTCTATCTCTAAGATTGCTTGGGACCTTCATCAGACTTTCCGGCATGAACTTTCTTGGGGCTATGCTATTGAGGAAGGTTATGTTGAGTCGAAAGATTCCCCTCGCAACTGGAGTGAGATGACGGGAGTTAACTATGACGAACCGTACAGGACTTCAGAAGAGCCGCTGGCTGTTATTGAAAAAGCGGAAGAAGGTAATAAGGAACTTTAATATAATAAAAGAGAAGAGCAAAACTTAAACTAAACTAAACTAAAATAAATATGAGTAAGATTGAAAAACTGACTGCTGAGCAGGAGGCTAAGTTTCCTGAGTACGTAGCTAAATGGACCAAGATTGGTCTTAATACTGATCGCCTTGATCCGAAGGAGACGGAGCGTATCGTTCATAACTTCCAGAAGCATATTCTGGAGCGTCCGACGACCCCTGTCGTGATTCTTAAGAATCCTAACGAGTGCTGGGTTGCTTGCAACTATGCCGCTAATGGAGTTGCGCCTGATGACCTTCAAGCGCGTGTTGATAACTACTTCAATACGCCGAAGGGTGAGCGAGATATCGAAGTTGGTGATCCGGTCTTTCCGTATCAAGAAGGTTCGTTCTTTGTCTCTGTCTTCTCGTTCTATGACTTTATGTTTAACGAGCTGAAGATTGAGATCCCGAACGATCTGCGTAATCTCTACGATATGTGGGAAGAGACGACTAAGCTTGGTCTGATTTATCCGCTCGAAAATGTCTGTATCGTCTCTGAGAAGCCGAGCGTTATTAAACTTAACGAAGAGAATCAACTTCATTGCGATGGCGCTCCTGCGCTTGAGTATGAGGGTCATGGGCCGTTCAAGATTTATTCTCTTAACGGAGTTATGGTCGATGAGTATCTTGCGGTTACTCCGGGTGAGCAGCTTGACTTGAAGCATTATAATACTATCAAGAATGCTGATCAAAAGACTGAGTTTGTTCGCAAGTTCGGGGTCGAGCGAATGCTCGAGCTTGGCAAGAAGGTTGACTCCTACGAGAAGTATGACGATGTGTGGTGGAGTAAGTCTGAGTATGAACTGTGGGATATGGCTTGCTTGTTTCAGGGTGTTCGATATGCTCCGCATCTTCGTATGACAAACTTGACCACGGGAGTTTTTCACGTTGAGGCGGTCTCTCCGCAATGTCGAACGCTGGCCGATGCTGTTAAGGAGCGACTTGGCGGACGTGAACTGAAGATTGCTGGTATTGCGTAATAAAAAACAAAAGTAGAAAAGATAAGGAACTAGATTATAATATAAGTATAGATATGAAAAACAACGAATGTATTCTTCACGGTGAGTGTATTGTCACCCCTGGTAAAATCCCTAACGATGCTGTGCTTAAGAGTCCTAATACGACTCAAGGGTATATGATCGTCGCTGATTCCGAGGTGACTGGCAATCATCACGTCGTCGACCTCTTTGAAGGGGTTCAGTTCTTCGAGTCTCCCGGCGGGAAGCTCTTTATGAAGAACTCGATTCCGACTCAGATTCGATGTGTCAAAGCCGATCGTCATACCTCGATCGATATCGCTCCCGGATCTTACGAGTTCGGCTTCCAGCAGGAGTATGATTACTTCAGCGAGGCTCTTCGTAATGTTCGAGACTAATACTAACTACAATACAATAATGAAAGACGCACTGAACCGACTCGACCAACTGAGCCGCCGCCAATTTGTGGCGCGCGCAGCCAAAACCGCCCTCGGGGTGAGCGTCCTGCCCATTGGCGCCGCGAAGCCCCTTCGCGCTGCCGGTGGAGGCAAGGCTGAGCACGTCATCTTCTTCTACATGTCGGGCGGTATGACCCACATGGAGACCTTCGATCCCAAGCCCGGCACTGAAACCGGTGGGGCGACGAAGGGAATCGACACCGGTGTCGCAGGCGTCCAACTCGCCGAGTTCATGCCCGAACTCGCCAAGCGCTTCAAGGACATCGCCGTGATCCGCTCGATGACGCAGAAGACGGGCGACCACCGCGGTGGTGCCTACTGGATGCGCACCAGCTACGAGCCCCGTGCCACCATCATCCACCCCTCCATGGGTCCTTGGGCGCAGACTCTCCTTGGCAAGAAACACGACACCCTCCCCGACTCCGTCGTCATCGGCGGCGGCGGCGAGCACCCGGGCGCCGGCTTCTTTGGTCCCGCTCTCGCCCCCCTCCCGATCGGTGATCCGGATAAAGGGGTGCAAAACGCGCGTCCCTTCGATGGCGTGGGTGAAGACCTCTTCGACAAGCGTCTCGATCTCATGAACACCTTCGACGAAGCGTTCCGTCGCAAGTTCCAGACGGACGAGGTGAAGGCCTACACCCAGTTTTACGAGGAAACCCTCAAGCTCATGAAGAGCGAAGACCTCGAAACCTTCGATCTCATGAAGGAGAAGGACTACGACCAAAAGGTGCAACGCTACGGCAACACCCGCGTCGGCAAGGGCGCGATGCTTGCCAAGCGCCTTGTCAGCTCCGGCGTTCGTTTCGTCGAAGTCGTCTCCGGCGGTTGGGACATGCACAACGACCTCTGGAATGCGATCCCGCAGACCGGTGGTCAGCTCGACCAAGCCCTCGCCTCGCTCATCGATGATCTCAAAGCTGACGGACTCTTCGAGAAGACCCTTATCTGCGTCGGGACGGAGTTTGGCCGGACCCCGGTGATCAACGTCAACGGCGGCCGAGACCACCACCCACGCGTGTTCTCGACCATGTTCGCTGGCGGTGGCATTACCGGTGGCCAAGTCTACGGATCTTCCGACGAGAAGGGTATCGCGGTGAAGGAGAATCCAGTCGAAGCCAAGGACTTCAATGCCACCATCGCCTACGCGATGGGACTTGACCTCAACAAGGTGATTTACGCGCCGTCCGGCCGCCCGTTCCTCGTGGCAGGTCATACTCGCGATCCGAAAACGGATCAGATTGTCACCGAAGGGCACCCAATCATGCCTCTGTTCTCCTGAGAGCAGGGTGTCGATCCGCACATTACAATATTAGTGCTTTATGTTTGAGATTGTATTTTCAAGTGTCGTTCTTAGTCTGCTATTGCTTTTTATTTTTATTTTAACAGAGTTGAATGAAAAATAATAATACATCATCTATCGCTGACCAGATATTCGTCGACGCAAAGACTACTGTAGCGAGACAGTTGTACAGCAGTTGCCATGATAAAGTAGAGCCTATTCTGCTTTGGGAGATTTGGAATAAAAGTCTTTTATTTACCCCTAACAGAGTGCTCAGAACAATAAAATCATACATATGAAACTGTTTGACTTAACTTTTTGGAATGTCTGGGATAAGGCGTCAGACAACATTATCGCGCGATTGGAAAATGCTATTGACAATAATGCTTCCGAGCAGGCAGCCCTAATGGTTTCATTTAGTCTTCGCGCTCCCGGAAATATTGTTTTACGGAACGTTGGCGGCGCTATAAAACGTAAAAAGATACAGTAAGTATATATTGGCGCCGGAACGGAACTCTGATATAATAATAATATGAAAATGACTTCAACTGTATTTACTGAGAGACTTCAAGAGTGCGAGACAATGGGACAATCTTATAGTCTTTTCAAAGAGACCCCAATCGACATTCTGGAAGCGTTTGTTAGCGCTGGCGAGCAGGCTACCGCGATGGGTTATCAGTTTACTATGAGAGATAACTTTTTGCTCGGAGATGCTAAAATACGTCTTAACCTCCTTAAAGAAGGTCAGGAGCGCGAGAATGATTGGCTGTGAAGTATATTATGAATAAAGAAGCCGCAAAGAGGCCTATTAGGCTTTCAGAGAAGATTATTCAAGTCGCTCATACTGATATATATTTTGGAGTAGGACGCAATGTCAGAAAAAAACTTATGAGCATTGTTGTAGATAATATCGGCGACCATATCTATGAAAGAGTTATGTTTAATAGAGCAAGAGTGTGGTCCAATATTAGAGGCAATGTAAAAGGTATTGTCGTTTCTTATCAAGAACAAACTATAACTCCCGCACGGGAACTCTGATATAATAATAATATGAAAGAAGAAAACTTTTACGACATCTTTGAAGAAATCTTGCAAGACGCGTCAGACGATATTTTGATGAGGCTTCATGCTCTAACGAGTGAGCGCCTTACTGCTATGGAGCGAGCGGCCGCTGCCCGAGGTCTATATGATAGGCTGGAGGCTGCTGTTGACCAAGAAATGCGCTATCGTAGTCTATGAGCATTAATAAACAGATTCAATATAGTGTCTGTTTGCAAACTCAAAATATTGTGAACAGACAAACTGCCAACAATGTCAGAGATAGTATCGCCGAGAGAGTCCGGCTTAAAGTCCTTGCCAATCTCACTGAGACAGTTAGCAATAATATCTGGAGCAGTATTGGACTCAATGTTAAACTTAACGCTCGAAGAAACAGAGTATGAATATTGAAAAGCAGGCTTGGGATGATGTATACCAAAAAGTCTACGATAATGTCTGGCGCAATGTCTGGGACGGCATTTGCGAAAAAGCCTGGACGAGCGTTAGTGATAATGTCTGGAATAATGTCCATAGCAAGGTAAAGATTATTACCCGATTTAATGTTCATAATGTAGTAAAGTTTAATACGAAAAATAGCAAAGTATGAATATTAGAAAGCAGATTGGAACTGATCTCCGGCATATCGTCTACGAAAATCTTAGAGATAAGATTCGCGATAAGGTCGATAATGATGTTAATACTAATGTCTGGCGCAATGTCAGATGTAATGTCGGAGACAAGGTCTGGGATAATATCTGGAGTGCTATCAGGATTTTTGATTCGAAAGTCCAGAGTTTTTGATTTATGACTACTAAAGAACTTATTGAAGACGACACGATATATATGGTCAGATGTAGGGTCTGGGACAATCTCTGGTATAGTGTAGCAAATAATACCTTCCGCGAGGTCAGAGATAAGGCCTTGCGTGATATTAGAGATAGGGTCGGACGCAATGTCGGCCGTAATGTTGAGTTGTATCAATATACATCAGCAGAAGACATATATGAATAACAGAGAGCACATCTGGAATAATATCAGAAGTAATGCTTGGGGAGATATCAAGTATAGTATCTTAAGCGATATTTGGACCAATATAGACAATAATATCCTGTATAGTGTACGGTACAGCGTCGAACATAATGTATGGGACAATACATACAATAACATTAGAAGTGTATACAAACGCATCCAAGAGTATGAATATTGATGAGCGGATTTGGGATAATGTTGTTAATGGCACTGAAAAAATCTGGCGTGAGCTCGAAAGTATTTACGTTGATAATGTCTGGGGTAGTGTCCGAGATAAAATCAGAGATAATGTATCAATGATTGCCTGGGATAGTGTCAAGCGTAATGTCTGGCAAAATGTTAAGCGTCAATCTAAAAGCATCAAATGACTTTAGAAGAGCAAATCTATAATAATGTTTTGGATGGCACATTAAATAATGTTTCAAATATTGTCAGTGATGAAGTCTCAGATAATGTCTCAGATAAAGTCTGGGGTAATGTATTAAATAATGTCTGGATTAATACTCAAGACAATGTTCGAGATAATGTTAGAGACAATATTAAGCGTCAATACAAAAGTATCAAATGAATATAGAGGAACAGATTTGGAGTAATGTCTTTATTATCAGTCAAAAAATTTGGTGTAAAAACTTTATTAATATCAGTTATGCTGTTAGATGTAATGTCGGGGATAATGTCTTACGCAATGTCAGGCAGAATGTCTGTCGCAATGTAGCGGATAAAGTTAGGCATCAATACAAAAGTTTCAAATGAATATCGAAGAGCAGATTTGGGATAATGTCTGGCGTAATGTCGGGGATAATATCTGTAGGAATGTCGAGCTTAATATCTGTAGGAATGTCGAGCTTAATATCTGGCAAAATAC
>Ga0214163_1000043_pt1 | contig 48782 bp, 66 predicted proteins | sample LakMenepilimnion_2_FD_153001 | JGI IMG/M metagenome (GOLD analysis project Ga0214163, IMG submission 153001) | Freshwater microbial communities from Lake Mendota, WI - Practice 15JUN2010 epilimnion v4 | ecosystem: Environmental > Aquatic > Freshwater > Lake > Epilimnion/Euphotic zone | place... | reverse complement strand
TTATGACTGGTAAATCAATTATTTCTAGTGCAACAACAAATAACTCTTCCTTTATGCGCGATGCGACATTGTCCGTGCTAGGAGCCAAACGATGAACACACTCGTCTTCGACAAAGAGGGCCGCTGCCTCTACTCGATCAGCTATCAAGTCACGCCGGAAGCATATCCGGACGCTGGTAAAGTGCTGCATCTGGCGGATGAATTCAACGCGAACGACGTCTGGTATGACTTCGACAATAATCGGATGTCGCACCGCACAGAGTTTGAGGAAGTCTTGATACCGAATGGGATCGGCAACCTGCCAGCCGGTACAGTCGTTGAGGTTGGCGGAATTGAAACTGTCGTTGACGATGGATCCATCGAACTGGAAACAAGTGTCACGCACAGTGTGACGGTGATACTCAGCCATCCGCGCCACTACATGAAGCGAGTGGAGGTGCTCTGTGAAGCTGCAGCTTAAACCCGACTACCGCGAACTGCGCGTGCGCGAGTACCCGCCTATCGCAGAGCAGCTCGATGCTTTGTGGAAGGGCGGGGAGGCGCTCGAGGAAATGCGGCAGCGAGTGCAGGAGGTCAAGGAAAGGTATCCGAAGAATGCTCGTATCGATTGAAGCGCTCGACTGCGGCCCTTGGCTGATCGAGGGCTTGAACGAGGTGGCGGAAAAGACCGGCGCTGAGTGGTCGGCACAGGACATTCTCGAGGCTCTGCAGCAGGAAAAACTGTTCTTGTTTATGGATCCTTCCGATAGCGGCAGTTTTGTTGTATTGAGCCAATATAAGCACCCGTACTTGAAGGAGTCTGTCCTCGTCTGTGAGGCGGCTTACAACAAGACTGGTGATGCGATAGCCAAGTACCAGCCGCAGCTAGAAATGCTGGCAAAAGCGGCGGAATCAAGCTATCTCGAATTCTCTTCCCCGCGCTCGGGATTCAAGAGAGTAGCCGCAACTCATGGCTATGAAACTGTTTGCACGACGTACAGGAAGAAACTCTGATGGGTAAAGGTAGTAAGCCGAAAGAGACCGAAGAGCAGCGTGCGCTGGCCGAGATCGCGGCTCAGCGCTTCAATCGCTATAAGGAAGTCTTCGCTCCCCTTGAGGATCAGTACATCCAGCAGGTCTTCGACGTGCGGGATCAGCCGAACTACGAAACCGCTGGCGGTATTGCTGCTGCTGAATTCCAGAAGGGATTCCAGAAGGGGCAGGAGAACCTCGCCAACGAGATGTTCCAGCAGGGCGTCGATCCCTCGTCGGGCGCATTCCAAGAAAACAGCGCTGCACTGCGTCGAGCTCAGGCCGTTGGTCAGGGCTTGGGCGTATCTGCCGCAAAGGTGGCCAACACCGACCGCTTCTACAAAGGCCTGCAGGGCGTGACGGCGATTGGTCAGGGACAGGCGGCTGATGCAATCGATGGCCTTGGCGGTATTGCTCGCCAGTCACAGGAGCGCGCCAACGCAGCGGCGGAGTCGGCATTCTCGAGGAGCAGCGCTATTCGCTCAGGCGTGGCGGCTGGCCTTGGCTACATGGCGTCGCCGTTTGTCGACAGCAAGCTGAGCAAACCGAAAACGCCGATGCCTACATTCAGCGGCACGCCGACCAACAACAATCAAACGGGAGGCTGATAGATGAGCTTCTTTGACAACCTCGCTTTTGTGATGGGCGGTGACTCAGAGATCACCCCAGCATTTAGGCAGACATACGAATCCTTTGCGCCTCCCGCGCCTATGGCGACGGAAGCTCGGTCAAGCATGGTCGGCCAGACACCTGTCACCGAAGCCGCAAATAACCCCGCTCCGCGCAAGGGCTTCCTTGGCCTTGCAGCGCCGGTATTCACCAACAACTTCACCCAAGCGGATCCGAACACGATCACGACCAGCGGCGGTAGCGGGTTGTATGGCGGCAACGTCGACTTCAACCCGAGCGCAAGCGCGTACGGCTCCATTGATCCGTCGATGTATCTCGGAGACAAACGCAAGGGTGCCTCGAACTTGAGCGCCGCCGTCCAGCGCGCCCAGTATCAGGACTATCTCAATCGGTTTGCGCCGGTCGAGAACTACCTCGTTGGGCAAGTCGATGGCCGGAACACCAAGGATCTTGGTTTCGATCTTGCTCGAGCAAACCAGTCTGTCATGAATGCAGGCGCAAACATGCAGGGCCAGCAGGAGCGTGCGATGGGTCGCTTCGGCCTTCAGTATCGCGGCCCCTCGATGGCCGACTCGAATGAGATCACTGGCGGTCGTGTGGCTGCAATGAATCAGGCTCGGATGGCGGACGAAGAGCGCGCACTGTCGCTCGTGTCTGGATCTGGCCGTACCGCAGGAGGTCAGTAATGGCGGGTCTTATTGGTGTAGGTCGTAACACGCTCGGTCAGGCTTCGGTCGGTTTCCAGCAGACTGCTGGTCTCGAGACCAGCCGTATGGCGATGGCGGACCAACTGGCAGCAGCTCGTGCTGCACAGCGCTCCAGCATGGTCTCCACTGGCGCAGGCCTTGGCGCGTCAGTTGGTGCAAACAAGTTGGCAGCGGCAGGCGGCATTGGTGCGAAAGCAGCGGCTCCTGCTGCAGCCCCCGTCGCGACTGCTATCCCTGTTGCCGAAACGCTGGCCGTTCCGATTAGCGGACCCAGCGCACTCGGCACAATCGAAGCGGGTGCAATGACATCGCTGGGACAAACTGGAACGGTGTCTGCTCTTCCTGCTGCAGCAGAAACACTGGCGGTGGCTGGAGAGACTGCTGGCGCACTAGCTCCCGAAATTGCCGCCGCTGCAACTGAAGGCGTAACAGCAGCCGCTGGCTCGACCGGCGCGACCGGCGTTCTTGGCGCAATCGGTACTGTAGCAACTCCACTCCTGATCGGTGCGGGAGCGGCACTCCTTCTCGACTCCATCTTCGATATTTTCTAAGGCATAGATTATGAGCGCTTTCATTGATCCCGCAGAGTCCTTCTCCAAAGCGCTCGGCCAAGGGCTTGGCATGTTCAAGTCCTATCGAGACGAGGCGCGTCTTGACGAAGAAACCGCATTCAACCGCAGGATTGCTTTGAACGCAGAGGATCGCGCTAGGAGTGCTGAGCAGCGCGCCGTTCAGACGCAGAATATGCTTACAGAGCAGAACAGGTACGACATCTCGCGCCGTCCCTTCAAAGAGAAGGTTGACCAGACGCAGCTCGAGGGCTTCGAGCTCAACAACAAGGGACAAGCACTTGAGAACGAGTGGTATCCCCGAATACAGGAAGAGAACCTTCGCTCGAGTAGAGACGCATCTGCACGCGGCTGGGCTGGTATCCGCAATGAGCAAGCCAGAATATCTCTTGCTCGCAGTGAAGCAGCGGCAGTGCAGGCAGAGCGCGACGACCGTAATGCATTTCGAATGCTTGTCGGCGCGATAAAGACGCAGGACTACAACGCAATTGCCAACAATCCCAAGGCAGGAACTGCTGTTCTTCGTATGGCTGGGGCTGCTGCTGGCGCACCCGCATTGCTTGCGGCCATGCAAAACCCAACTGGTTCTTGGATAAATGATCCGAGGCAGAAGCGCGCCGTTCTCAATGTGGCGGCTGTTGATCTCGGAAAAACCGCTGACAATCTCGGCTTCCGTCGAGGAAGCGTGTCTATTGCAGACCTTCGTCCGTCGAATGTTAAGGGCAAAGTGAACATCGACTTTGTTGGGATAAATCCAAGAACTGGTCGACTCGAAAGGCGTTCCGGCAACATGGACGCGAACCGACTTTTCGACAAGGCCGCTGTGTTTGCCAACACAATGCACAAGATCACCAATGATCCGCAGGCGCGAGCTTCGATGGTGAACGCTTTCCGTGCGGCTGTACCTGATGAATATGCCGAGATGCTGAGTTTCGAAATCAGCCGTCGTGAACAGGCAATCAAGGGCTTGAAGGAAGGAACGATCAAGGTTGCCGATACAACGGGTTACATGACGGAGTTGCAGCGAGAGGTAATGCTCCTTCAGAACAACGATTCCAACGCAGTCGGAAGCGTCATCTTCCCACGTATGCAAAAGGTCGGTCGTGAGTATGTTCAGTCGCCGACAACTCGTGCCTACGACGGCATTGAAGGGCGCATGACGAAAGGGCGTGGTAATCCGGATGCGGTCATCACCGGCATCAACACCGTCCTCGACCGCGCTGCTCGTGACCGCAAGTACTACGACAGCATTTTGAAGGGGGCTGGCATATCTAGTGCTGGCGCTTTTGACCCGAGCAAGGTATTGCGAGCTCTTGGTAATTAATCACCTCTGACTGCTTTTGGGATGAAAAATGGCTGGTAGCAACTACACGTCCGCAATGGATCGACTGCTTGCGGAAGTTCGATCTGGCGGACAGAGTAAGCCTGCGAGCGGTTCGCCGAGCAGCTCACGCCCAAGCAGAGGGATCAGCACAGAGCCGCTGAATAAGAGCACCGATTCCAACGTCGATTCGCTTCGTCGTCGCCTTGCTGACGTAGAAAACAAAATCAAGTGGAATGAGCAGCAACTCAAGAAGAGCGGCGTGTATCGCGCCGTGTCAGCGGTTGGTGATTATCTCCCTGTCCTCGACAGCTTCAAGGAGGAGCTGGAAAGCGAACGCGCAGACATCATCGCGAACATCCAAGACATTGAGAGCTCACGCCAGCAGATCAATCAGAGTGGCGGTTACGGAGAGGGTGGCTTTGGCGCAGCTCTTCGTCGCGGCATCGGCGCAGCTCAATCGACACAGAATGCTCTTGAGGCGCTGATCGGAGATACTGAGCAAGAAGACATTGAAGGCATTATTGCTGGTCGTAATCGCGTCCAACGAGCTGCTCGAAACAAGGAAGAACAGGACGCATACGAGCGCTTCCAGTCGGCTGACGGCTTCCTTGCCTCTGCTCGCGAGATCTTCACGAACCCGCGCCTGCTGACCAATGTGGCAATCGAAAGCATTCCGTCTTCGCTTTACTCCATCGTGGGTGGTGTTGTCGGCGGTGCCGCAGGTGCGGTGGCTGGTGCTCCGGCAGGCCCAGCGGGTGCTGTTGTCGGCGGTCGTGTCGGCGGTGGTCTTGGCTCTGGCATTGGCAGCTTCGCGACTGAGTTTGGCAGCACCATGCTCGACACGCTCGAGAAGAATGGCGTTGACCTTGACGATCCCGAAGCCCTCAAAGCGGCCATCGAGAATCCAGAGATCATGGCTGAGGCCAAGGAACGCGGTCTCCGTCGCGGCCTTGCTGTCGCCGCATTTGACGCGCTGTCTGTTGGTCTTGCCGGTAAGCTGGGAAGTGGACGGGTTGCGAGTAAAGTCCTTGGTGACGCAGCGGAGGCTGGAGCTGGCCGACGTGCTGGCGCTGTAATTGCCGGAGGCGTAGTTGAAGCTCCTGTTCAGGGCGCTCTTGGCTCTGCCGGTGAAGCGTCTGCCCAGCTACTGGCTGATGGTGAGATCACCAGCCCACAGGACATCGTCGCAGAGTTTGCTGGCGAACTGCCAGCAGGCTTTGTCGAGTCGTCAGTTGGTGCTGGCGTAGAGCTCTCTCGCGGCAACGCTGATACCCAGCAACGCGGCGCAGAGGACGACGAGCTCTTTACTGCCCTTGCAGCTCGTGAGGGGGCCAATCCTGTACGTCAGGGCGGTGGCCTCATCCAAGACGCGAACGCCGTCGAGCTTGGCAATATGGGCAACGTCTCGGCTGGTGGGCTGAACTACACCCCGACCCAGATCCTCGAGATCGCCACCAACAACCAGAACAACCCGCGCATCGCCGACATCATGTCGCAGCCGGTGAGCGACGCGACAAAAGTTGAGCAGGTCGCACGCATCCTCAACCAAGAGGAAGCTGCTCGCGTTGAGCCCGAGGCTGTGCGCCGTATCTCGGGAATGATTGGCGGCACCACGCCAGTCAGCCGGTCGCGGCAGATAATCACCGATGAGCTAAGCAAGATCGATCCGGCCATTGTGGCTGAGAGCCCAGCTCTATCGTCTATCGCCAGCGTGATTGAGACGGGTGGTACGGGCAAGCAGTTCGTCAATGGCCTGCGCAACATCGTCAACAACTACCAACCTACGACCCCGCAGGGTGAGACCTTCATTGCGCGCCCAGAGCGCGGAGGAAAAGGCAGCGTCGTCATGACGCAGGATCAAGTGGCCGACGAGGCTCAGCGTGAGCGCGAGGCGTCTCAAGCATTCCGCATGGCAGACGTGCGTCAAAGGCGGTTTGACACTGCCACTGGCGCAGGAACCCAGCGTGAAGACCTGCGTGCCGGTGCTCCGGAACCGGAAGCCCAGTTCTTCCTTAACCCCGAAGTGTACGGCGAAGAGCTCGGCGGAACCGTTGCTACAATTGTAGGCGCAGAGGGCGGTCGCGTCCGTATCCAGTACGAGCAGGGCGATGAGATCGTCTCTGAGGACGTTGAGCCTACCGCCCTGTTTGACCGCGTCGTTCGCGGCACCCCGCGCATGTCGCAGGATCTTGAGTCCAACCTGCGCAACCCAGACATTAATCCAAAAACCGGAAGGCGCTACAACGGCGTTGTCGGCAGCGACATGAACCCGCGCCGGTCGGTGGACCGCACGCGCACCCGCGCCATTGTCCCAGCCGAGAGCGGTCTGCCGGAAGTCATTTCACCCACCCGCTTCACTGGCTTCGAACAGAACACCGACCAGTTGCCGGTCGAGGCCGAACAACCTGCACCGCGTCGTCGAGCAGAAGCCTTGCCAGCACCGGAGCCTGTTGAGGCGGCAAGCACGCCCGAAGTCACCGCACCTCCAGCGCAGCGCCAGCTTCCTGCGCCCAGACGGCGCACGCCGCCAAAGGTCGAAGAGGTCCAGCAGCAGGACGCTGAGGAAGAGGTGGATGTCGACAACGATCCGCGCATGGTTGAGCACAACCAGCGGTTCGACGACGCCGTCGAGAGCGTGTCTGAAACGGAGAACGCGACCGAGGTACGCAAGCTTGCCAAGAAGATGATCAAGGAAGGCCTCATCGACGAGGAGTCCTACGTAGACATCGACGAGCGAATGAAGGACGTTCCCCCCGCAGATCGCTGGGACGAAGGCATGTCGGCGCTCGAGGATGCTATCGAGCAGCAGCGCGATACCCTTGCCTCCGACATCGAGGATGAGATCTACAGCGAAGCCGACCAGCGCGCCAGCGAAGGAGAGTCGAATGTTCGCTACTCTGGCCGTCGCGACAGGGTGCGTAATCCACGCCGGAAAGCCAGCGATGTCGTAAAGGAAACTCCGCTTACCAAGAAGGCAGAGGCAGAAGGTCAGGCAACAGAAACGCCTGCGCCAGACATCGATTACGACGCCGTCATCAAGGACCGGCTCGACAAGATCGCTGAGCGTGGCTCTCAGGGCAAGGTCGTGGCCAGCCGCCTGCGCTCGCTCCTGAAGCAGAACAACTACAACTCCCGCCAGCTCTATTACGCCTTCCAGATGGGCGAGGTCATGTCTCGCGTCCTGCCCAAGAACTCGAAGGTCGACATCCTGTTCGTGCCGTCGATCACAGCAACGAACGCCCGATCTGCAGCGGCAAGCGGAATTGAGCTGGGATCAGAGGCGAGCGGATCCTATCGTGCATACGAGATCAGCCAGAACGGTTTCCGTGGCCTGATCACGATGTCTCTCAGCGACAGCCTCTTGGAGATCTCCCGCGAGAACGCGGCGCACGAAGCATTCCACGTCATTCAGGACATCCTGCGCGTCGAGGATCCCGATGGCTTCAACACCATTAATGAAACATTCCGCGACGGGATGCGGATTGCTGATCTCGACCCGAGCATCGTTCGCAAGCTGAAGACCATCACTCTCGATGGCGAGCGCAGTGTCTACGACGACCTTGTCGCCAACTTTGGCGACACGCCCCTTGCTCTTGATGAAGCGCAGGCTGTTGCGTTTGGCGCTTTGGTCGATGCAAAGGATCGTGGCACTTCAATGAAGGGGCTCAAGGCCAGCTTCATTCGCTTTGTCGATTTCCTCAGCGACCTGCGCAGAGAGTACCGCAGGCTGCTGAATCGTGATGGCGTTGTATCAATCGCCGACATCTTCGACGGCTTCCGCACTGGATCGTACGACTACGAGGGGCCAGCTCCTCTTGCTGATGGCGATAGCGTCCGGTATTCGGCTCGCCGATACAATCCGGAGAAAGGGCTCGATAGCGCAATCGAGAGCCTTAAAGAAGACATCGCCGATGTTGGTGGTGAGATCGTTGACGTTTCAACCATAGATGAACTGGCGTCGAGCGAGCAGATTCCTGTAATCACCCTCAAGGAACTTATCGGCAAGAAGCTGTTTCCGACGATCTCTGATCGCACTGCAGCAGCGGCGCTGTATACCGGAATCGACTCCTCGCAAACAGTAGCTGTCCCGCTGCTTGGTGGGCCGAACTTCCCCCTGCGCCAATCGAACATCGACGCTATGGTGGCGTGGGCCAATCGTGGTGGAGCCGTCCTGACCAAGAAGATGAAGAAGGTCAAGGAAGGGGCGAACTACATGATGATCGTGATGGGCAGTGCAGACATGCACAAGTCCAACACGACGGTTAATAACTCCTACTTCGCTACACTGGAAGCATATGCTCGCGATGGTCGCATTAGCGGCGACGCTTCGGACAAGCTCGCTGATATGATCCGGTCGGCCAAGGAGGCAGACACCCGCATCGCAAAGTATCTAAGCGAGTTCCCTAGCTTCAGCGATGTCGAGGCGCTGGACGCTTACATCCACCGCATCAGCTTCGATGCCCGTAAACGCATCATGAGCATCCTCGAAAGCAAAGCTGCTCTCGAGCTTGGCGCTCCATCAATGAAGCAGATCCTCGACGCCACCAGAGAGCCTTCAATGGCTGGTCACCGCTGGGGTGATGGCGTGCTTGTGGTTGAAGTTATTGACGATGGCATGGTGTCGCTTGGCAAGGATGGAACACAGGCACATCCCGACTTTCCGCTCGGCATTAAAGGACGGGTTGTTGGTCGCCTCGAGACGCCGGTCAGCTATGAGTTGCTTTGGCAGGACTTCATCAAGGAGTCGAACAGTAAGACAGCGGCTCGTGGCAAAAAGGCAACCCCAGAGACGGCTCGCTACGAATTCCAGCAGTCGTTGCCCATTGTTGAGGTCACGCAGGATCTTGTCGACAGGATCGGTGACCTTTCTACGCCGAACATCGACAGCGCCCGTCAGGCGCGTCTGGCCAGCGACATGGCGGCGTCCAACTGGCGGACGTCTGATCAGGCAAAGAACAAGGGTGGGGTCAGCATCCAAGAGTTTGTTGACGCCATCAACAACTCGCCAGCGAAGGCGGTGCTTAACGAGTACACCGCGAAGGACGTTACTGCCGACGTGAAGGCTGAGAAGATGCGCGTCTTCCAGCTTGGACAGGACGGCCAGATCTTTTTTGCTCTGAAGAAGGGCGATCCGCAGTACGCCGAAGACTATGGCATAGACATCCCGATGGTCGGGAAAGACGAGGTTATGGTAACCGCCGTCATCAATAACGAGCAGGGCGCTCGCGGCATCGCTGGTCCCGCCGTTATGTTGAAGGCAATTGAGGAGGGTGCGACCGTCCTTGACTGCTTCGCCGTTAAGAGTAAGAAGTTCCCAGACGGCTTCCTCCCCGCGCTGTATGAGGTCTTTGGTTTTACAAAGGTGGCGGAGGTTCCCTTTGCCCCCGAATATTATTCAAAGCAAAAGCTGGCGGACGCAGTAAAATACTGGCAGGACAGTTCGTCTGGATATAACCCGAAGACCGATGGCTACCCGCCGTTGGTCATCATGAAGTGGACCGGAACGGATGAAGAAAGAAACGGTGTCCTCGACAGATATCTCCAAAGCGGCATTGAAGGTTTGCTCACGGGAAGAGCTCGAGCAAATGTCGAGGCCGCAACGGATGAATTTGATGTCACTAATCGCAACTCGTCTCGAGAAGGCGGGGCCACCGCCGTCAGTGAGCGAGCTGGAGGGGCTGAAGGAGCTCGCGCTGGAGCACCTCTCGCATCCCGCGCTCGGGCGGTTGTCGAAGAAATTGCCGGACTCTCAGACCAGCAGCTAGAGAACCTCGGTCTCAGCAAGAACGACCGACTCAACGCTCAAAAAAGAATGGCTGGCGTCCAGTACTCTGGGCGCACAGGCCGCGCTGCCTACACGCCGGAGCGCACCGAGCAGATAATCAAGGACTACACCGACCCACGCGACGACAAGAAGTCCAAGGGTTGGATGACGTTCATGTCGCCCGACCAGTTCCTCGGCCTGACTCTGTCGAAGGACGGTCGTGATCGTCTGGCCACGATGGATCCCACGAAGACCCGCGCTCGCGAGCTTAACATCGACGAGCTGCGTCGGGTAAGCCAGCCGCTGTTCCTCGAGATAGCGGATCCTTACATGGCATCCGGCAAGGAGCAGCCTCGCCGCGTAATGGGGCATGAAGGCCGTCACCGTATGGCTGCATTCAAGGCGGCTGGCATCGACCAGATCCCTGTCATTCTTGTCCGCCAGAACGGAGCGGCTCAGATCGAGGATCTCGCTGGTGCTCAACTCGCTCCGCAGCGTGCTGGCCGCAACGATCCCTTCAGCAACGGCGACACCGAGACGGTCATCGACGAAGCTGTGCCGATCAACAACGAGAATGCCGACCGCATCCGCGAGATGATGGACGGTGAAGGCGTGCGCTTCTCTGGCCGTCGACCCACTGGTCAGAACCGAACTGGGCCTGTTGATTTGCGCCAGCCGCAGACCGTCCGCCGCAACGCGCCCAAGTTCAGGACTGGCCCTGCCATCCTTGGCGTCGACCCAACTGTGGCGAAGCACCCGAAACTTACCCTTTGGTACGAGCGACTGGTGAACAGGGCTCGACCGATCAAGCAGCTCGTCAAGAACATCGACGACTTCTATAACGACAAAACCAACATTGACCGCGCTGAGCAGTTGATGGGGGGCAGGGCTGCGTATCAGACGCAAGAGTTCCACCTCAATGAGCTGAAGCCGCTGCTTCGCGAGCTGACAATGCGCGGCCTTACTATGGACGAGGTCGAAACCTACCTGCACAACCGCCACGCTGAAGAGCGCAACGGGGTGATCCGCAGCCGCAATGATGCATTCCCTGATGGCGGCTCCGGTATCAACGATGCTGCAGCTCGTTCGTACATGGTTTCGCTGTCGCCAGAAAAGCGTGCTCGACTGGAAGCTGTGGCGAAGAAGGTTGACGCTATGACTGGCGGTACTCTGCAGATCCTGCAGGACTCCGGCGTCGAGTCGGCGGAAACGATCCAGAACCTGCGCAACACCTACAAGTTCTATGTGCCGCTGTTCCGCGAAGGCGTTGACGGCGGACACGCTCTTGGCACTCGAGGCGCAAGCGTCGAAGGTTCGTCGCTCAAGTCAGCAATTGGCTCGAGCAAGCCTGTCAGCAACATCATCGCCAACATCATCCTGCAGCGCGAAGCTGCCATCAATCGCGCTGAAGCCAACCGCCTTGGCAACACTGTGTTTCAGGCCGCGCTCGACAATCAGGATCCTGCCTTCTGGATGGTCATCGATCCTTCCAAGGCGACGCTTGAGCAGGTGCGCAAGCAGTTGGCTGGAATGAATATGGATCCGGATCTCGCTGAGGAGATCTTCAAGTCGCCGACGAAGAGGGCGTACAACAAACGCACTGGCACTGTGGAGACGATGGTCGACACCGGCTTCAAGCGTCAGCCGAATGTCTTCGCCACTCGCGTCGACGGCACTGACAAGTACATCGTCTTCAATCCCGACGAGAAGATGGCGGCGGACATCGCGTCGATCCTGAAGAACGACGATCTTCCCACATTGAATGGTGCGGCTGGTGCGTTCATCGAAAACATGGGATCAATCACCCGCATCTGGTCGCAGTTGCGCACCCAGTACATGCCGGAGTTTGGCCCCGTCAACTTTGCTCGCGACATGTGGGGCGTGATGCTCAACCTGTCCAGCACGCCACTTGATGGCGAGCAGTTCAAGGTTATGGGTCGGTCTGTCAAGTATGCCAAGAAGCTCATTCGAGTGATCCGCGCTACCGACAGCGGCGAGCCGATTCCGCAAGGATCTGAGGAAGTGGCAGATCTGTTTGATCGATTCGAGAAGGCTGGCGGTCGAACTGCCATTCGCGAGTCGTTCTTCAAGGACTTTGACCGTAACCCTGAAGAGCTCGAGAAAGAGCTTCAGCAGGCAATTAAGCAACTGCAGGCTGGTAAGACAAGCGCTCCCCAGTCGGTTATTAATTGGGTGACGGCATGGAACGATGCGCTCGAGAACGCCACTCGCCTTTCCGCCTTCAAGGCTGGTCTGGACAACGGCATGACCGATGCGCAGGCCGCTGAGGTTGCTAAGAGCATTACGGTAAACTTCAACCAGCGCGGTCAGTGGACTCGCGAGATCAATGCTCTCTACGGCTTTGCCAACGCCAGCATTGCATCGACCGACCGCAACATGAAGACCATGTTGGGCAAGTCTGGTAAGAAGATACTTATCGGCGGCATTGGCCTTGGTGTCATTCAAGGCTTGCTGCTGGCTGCTGCTGGCTACGATGAGGACGACGTGCCTGAGTGGGTGAAGGATCACGCCTTCATCATCCCGCTTGGCCTGTTCTCCGATAGCGAGAAGTACATCGCCATCCCGATGCCTTACTTCTACAACATGTTCCCCGCCTTCGGTCGGCGCATGGTAGAGGCGGCTCGTGGTCAGTTGACCTTCGGTCAGTTCCTCGGCGGGACGGCCAAGGTTGCGATCAACTCCGTCAACCCAATCGCCTACGGTGCTGGGTTCATTGAGTTCGTCTCACCATCAGTCTTCGACATGTTCGTCCAGTACTGGCAGAACGAGGACGGTCTGGGTCGTCGTATCTACAACGACGACTTTAACGACCTGAACCCGACCACCGGCATGAGCCGCGCTCGAGGCGACACCACCGTCATGTACTCGATGTACAGCAAGGTTGCTGAGGTCATTAACGCCGTCAGTGGCGGCGATGAATACGAGCGCGGAACCTTCTCTCCGACTCCGGAGGAGGTTAAGTTCTTCGTCGAGCAGGCCTTGCCCCCTCTCCAGTTCCTCTACCGCAGTGCAGGAACGCTTGAGAAGGGCTTGGCTGGGGATACCGTTGAGGCCAACGAGGTCGCCTTCCTGCGACGCTTCTATGGCGAAACCAGCGGCAAGACGGCTGAGGGCGGCAAGTTCTACGAGAACGTCAAAGAGATCAACGAGCTCAAGACCACGATCAAGGCTCGGGAGGAAGCGGGTGCTGACACCTCTGAAATCTACGAGGAGAACCCGAAGGCAAGCCTCGTTGATTATGTCGGATCCAACTACCGCATCGTCAGCGACCTTCGCCGCGAGCGTCGTGAGCTGATCTTGGGTGACGCCCCAAGGTCGGAGGTTACCGCCAAGGACGAAGAGATCACTGCGGCAATGAAGAACTTCAACGACCTAGTGGCAGAGGCTGAACAATAAAAAAACCCCGACCGTACTAGGGTCGGGGCAGGGTTTTTATTTGGGGAAAGCTGCTGTGATACACTGACTTCCGAAGTGCATCACAGCGTCCGTAGGTTTATCGCGTAAGTTCTGGAGCGGCAAGGAGTTTTCCCGCAGTGGGTGCCTCCAACCTTGCCAAGGTCGAGGTCACGAGTTCGAGCCTCGTTACCCGCTCCAATCAATAACTTACGTGGTTTTCTTCACGGAAGTTATGGAATAAAGGGGTAGTTTATCCACAAGATAATCACCCCTCATTTCCTTACAGCGATCCGATGTTGTCCGCCACTTTGCGCAGGTGCTTCGTCGACAGATGCGCGTAGCGTTGGACCATTCGGTCGTCGGACCAGCCTCCCATCTCCCGTACTGCCGCAGTGTGAGTACCCTTCTGGATGTGCCACGACGCCCACGTATGGCGGAGGTCATGCCATCTAAAGTTCTCGATGCCAGCGCGCCTCAGAGCCTTCCTGAAGGCCTTTGTGTTGCTGCGGTGGACGGGCTTACCCGCGTACGCAAACACCCACTCCGGATCCTTCTTCTTGTCCCTGCAGCGTTTGGCCAGCACCTCGTAAGCGGTCTCGTTCAGCGGAATGGAGAGCGGCTTCCCGTTCTTCATCTTTCCCCCGCTGATCGTCACCATCTTGTTCTGGAGGTCGACCTCGTCCCATCGCAGCTCGCGGACGTTGGCGTCCCGAAGCCCAGTCGACAGCGCGAAGACAACCTTGTCCTTCAGATGTGACGGCAATTCCCTGAGCAGGCGGCGAGCTTCGTCCTTCTCGATGAACCGAACCCTCGAGGGCTCCTCCATCCTCTTGATCTTGGGAGCGGTATCGATCCACTCCCACTCGTCCCGCGCCATGTTCAGGATCGACCGCAGTACGGTCAGGTAACGGTTGACGGTTGCAACGCTTCGGGTCTTGAGCATGTCGTCCCGAAGATCAGCTACCACCCCCTTCGTGATTCGGCTGAGGGGTAGGGTAGCCAAGTAGCCGGTGAGCACTTCAACGTAGTGCTGCTCCTGCTTAATGTGCTTGGTAGTCCGTCCATTCAGCCAACGCCCAGCGGCGTCATTCCAAGTCTTTTCCATACAAGCCTCCTTATGGTCGGAGGCACCCACTGTCGTCATCATACAATCCATTCCGATCACAACCTAGATGATTTAACTTATTCGGTTCGCTTGATGGCGTTGTCCCGCACCAGCTTGTAGCTACGCGGGGCATCAAACCCCAGCCTGACCGCTGGCTTGCGCCGTCCACGGTCACCTTCTTTCCAACGCACGAAGCCCACCAGAGCCACCGTCAGCACGTCGTCGATCTCATGCTCTGAGAACTCGAGATCCAACTGCACAGTCTCGAGATACCCGTCACGATGCTTGATCGAGATCTCGACAAACTCCTCACCAACGGTCTCGACAATCCTGTCCACACGCAGTGCATGGTCGAAGGTCTGTTCGAAGTCTGCGGTCAGGTTCCTGCCTCCATAGACAACCGATCCTTCGTTTCTAACTATCACCAACATCTGTAAAAGCACCCCAGAATTTAACGAAGTTCTTGGCGAGCCAAAGCCACGCTGCCAACACGTACCATCCGTAGTGCAGGTCGCCGACGTAGATCAACAGGCAAGCAATTAAGAGCGTCATTCGATTCGTCCATGTGATTGAGGGGTGACCGCAGCCACCCCCCGTTCAGCCTCAGAACGGCACGTCGTCGTCGAGATCGTCAGCAGCAGGAGCTGCTGGCGGACGCGAGTAGCCGTTCGACTGGGGTTCAGTCACCAGCTTCTTCTTCCACACGCGACCAGCAAAGAACTTGCCCTTCTGGCCTTCGATGATGCGTGCTTCGATGTTCAGCTCTTCGCCGCCCTCGAGCGTCATCTTGCCGCTGTAGATCGGAACGCCATCTGTATCCCAGCCCTTGTCGGCGTAGAACTTCTTGCGCTCTGCGATCCGGTCCTCGGTGTCGCGGAAGAGTGAGAAGGTATTTGGTTTTTGTTCGTAAGCCATCCTTGTGCCTTTCTAGATAAGTTCGACTTTGCGGATCCGCTCGAGATGCGCAATGTAGAGATTGATTGCCTGCCGCACGACGCTTGCGATAGGCCGGTCTTCCTTGATCGACATCTCGCACAGTGCGCGGTACGTCGGGTCGTCGATGGTCGTTTGAACCAGTCGGTTCTGGCTGTCTTTTCTGGGTCGTCCCATGTCAGTTCTCAATACTCTTTACTGTGTAGCTGATGACGGCTTCTTTTCGGAAGTCCTCCATAGTCTTGCCCTTCGAGGCAAGCAGGCCGTCGACGTCTACGGTTTTATAAATAGCGGTGTGGTCCACCGCCCCTTTCTTCTCGGCCTTTGTGACCTTGATGCGCTCGGTTTGGAATGATCCAAACTCGGCACCAAGTTCTTTTTTCAGGGCGTCGAACTCGTCCTTCAGCGGAGCTATCTCCGCCTCCGCCTCACGGATCTGCAGGAACAGATCAGACATCCGCTCCGCCCGTTCATCAGAGATGACAGCGAAGCCCGATTCCAAGTAAGGCTTGGCTTTGGTTTCACACGAGATCACCTCGATGTATTTTTTGTGAAACTCCTCAAGCTTTGCGAAGTGCCGGTCGAACCAGATCTCGTCCCTGTCGACCCGCTCGAGCAGGTAGTTGTCCTCGTCGATGTAGCAGAGGAAGTCCATCCACTGCAGGTCGCACACCTCCATCACGAGCTGGCACTGGGCGTAATAGCTCGGCTTCTCGAGCACCGAGTAGGGAGCCTTGGCCCAGTACGGACACTTGATTTCAAGGCCACCATCAAGACCAATCAGTCCATCCGGTGAAGCGCCGATCCAGTCGTGGTCGTCGTGCTTGACGAAGCCGGTCGGAGCGACTGACACCCCAGTCTTGTACTCGTAGAACTCCAGAGCCACAGGCTCCATCCGCTCACCGTGGTTGGTGGCGACGTTGCCAGTGAACTCCCTGTCCGCGCCGAAATATTCGCGGACCATGTCACGCATTACATCCTCTTCCTTCTGGTAGGGATTGCACCCGAGGATTGCGCCGACACGGCTTCCGGTTACGACGCCGACCCGAGCCTTGAACCACTCTTCTGATTTCTGTTCCATGCTCTGATCCTTAATAGTTGTTGATCAGCACGTCTTTGCGCTTGTCCTTGAGCTCCGTCACTTCCTTGAGAAGTGCCTCGTCGTTCCGGTTGCGTGCGTACTTGCTGGCCTTGCTGAATGCAGCCTTCAGCTCGTCGACGTTCGTCGCAGCATTGATGGTGGCGATCAGCGCATCCTTCTCTGCGGTATCGGTAGGCGCGGCAGTCTTCGGCGTAGGCTTTGCCTTGGCAGCGTCTGGCAGATCTTCGCCAGCGTAGATGTAAAGGCCCAGACCAAACAGCGACATTGCCTTCACGAGGCAGCGCATCTTCGCGTCGTTGATGTCGCGAGCATTCGGGTTCTTGATGGCGTTGTTCCTGTGATCCATCACCGGCAACCACATCGTGCGCGTGACGCCGTCGACAGTCAGGACACAGCGAACTTCGGCGGTGCCATCCGGAAAGCGGATCAGGCCTTCGTTGTTGACCTCGCCGTTCTCACCACGCTGATTCTCGAAATAGAAGTTCGAGGTCGGGTAGTGCTCCATCAACGTCGCCCATGCAGGCGACCAGCTCAGGTACGAGTACCCGTTCTTTTTGTCGAGGTCGTCGTTGACGTTGACAAACGACAGGTTGTTCCAGATTTCACTTGCGCGAGGCTTGGCTGCTTCGTCGACCAACTTGCTGAGCGGGATGCCAGCGATGTGCGTTTCCATTTCCATTCCTTTCTCCGATCACGAGTCATCGTGTCGACGCACAACATAGAGCCTAGATCTGGCACGTCAATTCCTGTGTTTCGAAACATGTGGAAAAAGAATCGAGCTGTGACATCTCTGCATCACACATAAAAAGCCGAGTAGAAAAAATCGAACGGGCGGAGGTAGAACGCCATCACATTTCCTCTTGCACGAGTTGCTCGAGCGAAATATGTGCAGTGTGTGACGGCTACCGTATCGCGACGGGAACCGGCCAATGTTCGCTTGTGCGAAACCTCCAAATTTCGCATTGGCCCTGCCGTCACATTTTTTAAGCGAACAAAAGCGCGGTGAAGGGCCGCAGAAATTGGAGGTTGAAATGTCGAATGAGTTGGGCGGGTACGTCCTAATTTACCGTCGCATGTTGGATCACTCTGTCTTTCGCACTGATGCAGAGGCAATGGCGTTTGCGTGGATGGTGCTGCGTGCCTCTTGGAGAGAGGTCGATGTGCGCTACAAAGAGCGCTCTATAAAACTGCAGCGAGGACAACTCGCGATGTCAGTGCGGGACATGGCAACGCATCTGGAACGCAGTAAAGACTGGGCCAATCGCTTTCTCACGCGCCTCGTTGACCGCGACATGATCCGCATAGATAGCGCGACAGGCGTGACCATCATTTCCATCAACAATTACAACGCCTTCCAGCTCGATCCTAAAGGGCAGAGCGACAGGACCGCGACAGCAGCGCGACAGGACCGCGACACCACCGCGACACAGAACAATAAAGGGAATGAAGAGAAAGAAGAGAATAAAGGGAAGAGTAAGAAGGCTGACGCCTTCATCCTCCCTGATTGGATTGATGCAGATGCGTGGTCCGATTGGGAGGAACAGCGCAGACAGATCAAGAAGCCGCTGACGGATCAGTCGCGGAAGCTGGCGATCAAGGTTCTGCGTGAAGGCGTTGATGCTGGCTGGACCGTTCGACAGATCATCGATCACAACATCAACGGCGGCTGGCAAGGAATGTTCATACCCAAGGGCAAGGCCAACGCAGCATCGAACCCGATGGCTGGCCTGTCCTTCCAGCAGGCGCGAGCAAAGCTTGTTGACCTGACCTACGACAAGGACATGGCACACGACCGCTGGCTGCAGGACAAGTCGAACCAAGAGAAGTACGAAAAGTTCAAGGCGTTGAAGCTGCAGGTGGAGGCGCTGAACGAAGCCCTCAACGGCAAGAGTGAATGGAGGCACTAAATGGATTTACGTGAGCTATCGGAGAGGCTGAACAGCAACATGCTCCCGACCCTGCGCCACCTGCTACCAGCGGGTGTGGTCAACGGCGCTGAGTATTGCGTCGGCGGACTTGACGGCGAGAAGGGTCAGTCCCTGCGCATTCACATGAGCGGCCCGAAGGCTGGCGTGTGGAGCGACTTCTCAACTGGTGACAGTGGCGGCGACCTTGTCGATCTGTGGCGCGCTGTGAAACGCAGCAGCTTGATCGAGGCGATGGACGACATTCGTTCGTGGCTTGGTGTCGAGAGGCCTGCATTCGTCACGACGAAGAAGGAATACCAGCCACCAGTCAAGCCAGAGGGTGCGCGCAAGGTCGAGGGGACAAGCGTCAAAGACTATTTGACGTCTCGCGGCTTGAACGAAGAGACGATGTTGGCGTTCCGCATTGCGGCGGAAGGATCCCGCATCCTGTTCCCGTTCATCGATCCCAACGGTGAAGCGCGGATGATCAAGTTCCGCGACACCAAGGACAAGAAGAATCAGGGGCCGACGTCGGCTGGGCAGATGCCATGTCTCTTCGGCTGGCAGGCGGTCGATCACAACGCTCGAGAGATATGGATCACCGAGGGTGAGTTCGACGCGATGGCGGCATACCAGATGGGTGTGTCGGCGCTGTCGGTTCCCTTCGGTGGCGGCAAGGGTGCGAAGCAACAGTGGATCGAGAACGAGTTCGACAACCTCGAGCGGTTCGACACGATCATCCTTGCGCTCGACATGGACGAAGAGGGCGAGCTCGCTGCACGAGAGATTGCAGAGCGGCTGGGCATACACCGCTGCCTCCGAGCTCCGCTGCCACACAAGGATCTGAACGAGTGCCTGCTTGCCGGTGTCGACATCACCAGCATTCGGACGATGGCGGCGGGGTACGACCCGCAGGAACTACGCTGTGCCACTGAGTATCGCGAGGACATCCTCCGCGAACTGTTCAGCGATGAGAAGGATCAGCGCGGCTTCGAGCCACTGATCGTCGGCCTCGAGGGCAAGCTCCGGTTCCGCGACGCAGAGCTCGTGATCCTCAACGGGATCAACGGCCACGGCAAGTCACAGCTTGCAGGACAGTTCGCACTTGACGCGATGCTGCAGGGCAAGCGCGTGTGCATCGCATCGATGGAGATGCCAGCACGCCGACTGCTCACGAGGCTGACGCGACAGACCGCAGGCATAGCGACTGGGGATCCGACGCAGGCATATGCCAACGCCTGCATCGACTGGTATGCGCAGAAGCTTTGGCTGTTTGATCTTGTCGGCACAGCGAAGACAACGCGGATGCTCGACGTGTTCAGCTATGCACGTAAAAAATACGGTATCGATGTTTTCTTCATCGACAACATGTCCAAATGTGGTATCGACGACGATGACTACAGCGCCCAGAAGCGCTTCATGGAGGAACTATGCGACTTCAAGAACACGACTGGAACCACAGTCTTCTTGGTCACGCACTCGCGCAAGGGCGAGAGCGAGGAGATGCCCACCGGCAAGATGGATGTGAAGGGCTCTGGCTCTATTACCGACTTGGCGGACAGCGTCCTCACGATCTGGCGCAACAAGAAAAAGGAACGCCAGATCGCGGAGCTGAACGAGTATGACGACGTTCCGGATGAGCTTCTCGGCACGCCCGACTCGCGCCTCACATGCAGCAAGCAGCGCAATGGTGAGTGGGAAGGATTTGTCGGCACCTACTGGGGCGGCATGGCAATGCAGTTCATCGGCAAGCGCGGAGATCAGCCACGAAAGTATGTGAACTTCTCCAAGCCGGTCGATGTTTATGAGCAGGAAGAGGACTTTATATGAGCGAAGACAATGTAATCCGTTTCCCGAATGCGGATCCCGACATCACCTACGGAACAATCCCGCCAGAGCGGGTGCTGAGTGCGGCGCTCGAGGATGCAGAGACTTTCGAAAGCGTGATGCTGCTCGGCTGGAAGAAGGATGGTGGCTTGTTCATCGGATCGACGGACGGTTACGTGCCAGACAACCTCGCCCTGTTGGAGATCGTGAAGCAGGAGTACCTGCGCATGATGGTGGGTGACTATGACTGAGGAGAATTTCGCGCAGGCAATTCGCGAGGTCGCCGTCATGCTGCGTGACGCGGAGTATCGCGTCGCAAGGACTGAGGCGGACGTGAAGCGCGTCGTAGCCAAGGCGATGGTTGAAGGCGAAATGAATGGCCACAAGAGCGCAGTCGCTCAGTCGAGATACGCGGACGAAAGCGACGTCGTTTTCAATGCGCGGCTCGAGCATGGCGTGGCAAGGGGTGAGCTGGCCTTCGCAAAGGCAGAGCTGAAGGCGAGAGAGATCGCCTTCGAACACTGGAGAACAAAGGCAGCGACGCTGCGAATGGAACGGAAGGCATACAACACATGAATGTGGACGACATCAAAACCGCTGAAGCCCAGCGGAATCTATACATCTCTGCTGCGGTGGTCACCGCCCTGTCGCGGACGATCTTTGACATCAACAGCGCTGCTGGATGGTGGTCGGATCTCAAGACTGGTCAGTCAATTCGCGAGACGCGCAACGTCGGCGAGGTCTTGATGCTGATCGTCAGCGAAGTGTCGGAGGCAATGGAGGCGCACCGCAAGGATCTGAAGGACGACAAGCTCCCGCATCGCTCAGGCCTCGAGGTCGAGTTGGCCGACGCTGTCATCCGGATCTTCGATCTGTGCGGCGCAAAGAAGTTGGATATTGGCGCGGCCATCATCGAGAAGCTGCTCTACAACATGACCCGCGAGGATCACAAGATCGAGAACCGCACGAAGGACGGCGGAAAAAAATACTGAGGAGGCGCATATGGAATTCGGCAATCTCATCTTCGGCAACAGCCGAGGCACACACCCAGTAGACCGCAGTCTGCAGGACCAGTTCTCCGACTGGATGCTGAAGCTTGGCTTCGATAGCTACGGTAACTTCGATGACGGCACAGAGTGGACGTGGGGGTTCGGGAACGACGTGTTCAATATCCAGCCCTATTACTGGGGCGACTGCGACTGTGAGTATGACTTGAAGGAGTATCAGTGGTTGGAGGAGCACAGCCACAGAGAGGCTTGCTACCAGACCGAGTACCGCAAGATCCGCGACGCGCACGGGTATTACAATGCCGAGGCTGACGTACTGATCGAGGCGCTGTGCGTGGAGCACGAGCTCCCCTATCCGCATGGCTCAGGCGTCCACTGCACATGCGCGTACCGAGACGAATGGCAGGCGTTCGCTGCAGAGAACGGACACGCTGAGAGCTGCGCTCTGGTGCAGCCAAACTTCCTGTTCAAGCCGACCGGCTTCACGCTGGATTGGTACAAGTACCCCCTTCGCGACAGCTACTCGAGCGAGCCCCTGACCAAGGAGCTGATCGACGAGATGTTCACGCAGATCGAAAGGTCTATGCGTGAAGGGTAGGACGCCGACAGCAGAGGAGCGGAGGTGGATGGACGCAGCGGCCCAGATCGGCTGCATCGCGTGCAAAGGGATGGGTGTCTACACGCCAGAGATCTCGCTCCACCACATCGACGGGCGCACCAAAGAAGGCGCGCACTTCAAGACAATCCCCCTCTGCTATCCGCACCACCAAGGCGGCGATGCTCATGGACCGTTCGTATCTGTCCACCCTTGGAAGCGGCGGTTCGAAGAGCGATTTGGAACACAAGAGGAATTGCTGGCGCAGTGCCAGCGCCTTGTTGAGGAGATGAGTAATGGATGAATACAACCAAGTGCTCGCGGAAAACGAGCGCATATATCTGGACAACTGGCTTCCTTGGAGCGGCGCAAAGAAATACGACGCTCGCCCGTCTGGCATGGTCGACGTTGTCCTGCGCGGTGGCACGGAAATAACCTGTCAAAGCGCCGACAAGCTGCACTGGAAACACATTGGCCGTGGCGGCGACATCGTTAAGTGGAGGCCTGCCATATCGACCATCGGATCGAGCGCGGCACGCCTGTCGGATCCGAAGAGCTTCTTCATCACGAGCTCTTCGTCATACGCCATTGATAGCACAGTCGAAAAACCAACGAACCCCAAGGACACAGTCGGCATCAAGAAGGCTCCCTTCTCCACCGTGTCTGCGCCAGTCATGGCAGAGGTCGGTGTCGCGATGATGGAAGGCGCTCTCAAGTACGGGCGTCACAACTTCCGTGGCGTGGGTGTGAGGGCGTCTGTCTATTACGACGCAACGATCCGTCACCTGTTCAGCTACTGGGAAGGCGAGGACGTCGATCCTGACAGCGGCCTGAGCCATATCACCAAGGCAATCGCCAGCCTTATGGTGCTGCGCGACGCGATGATCCAGAACAAGTGCGAGGACGACCGTCCGCCAGTGTCGCCCAACTTCTACAAGGAGTTGAACGAGAAGGCGGAGAAGCTGCTCGAGCGGTACGGCAACATCCACCCGCACCACTACACGATCAAGGATGAGATTTGAGATGGATGTTTATTACGACCTCTTCGAAAGCTGGGAAGATGTCCAGCGTGCGTTCGATATGAAGGAGCCAGAGCCAGAGGTTCTGTTCGCTGCTTATGAATACGAAAACTACAGCGGAGACGCTATGGTTCTGTTCAAACGTGACAACACGTTGTGGCTGGTTGAGGGCAGTCACTGCTCCTGCGCTGGCTTAGAGAGACAGTGGATTCCGGAAGACATCACACCAAAGGTTCTTCGCCATATAACCAAACAAATCGTAGAAGAAGACGAAGCTGGTGATGAGTGGTCGCGGCCTGATGACTTGAGGTATCGCTATAGGGATGCACTGTTCGCAGTGTGTGACTGTCTGGATCCAGTGTCGTGAAGCAGCACAAGATGGACAGCTTCATGGAGGCTGTCACCAACACCTCTGTCGGGTTCGTGATCTCGCTGATCACTTGGTACTTCGTGGCTGCAGCGATGAACATCCCCGTCACTTGGTCCCAGAACCTGATCATCACCGGCATCTTTACGGTGGTCTCTGTAGCTAGGGGCTACATCCTGCGCAGGATCTTCGACGGTCGAACGATCTGGCAGGAACTGAAACTCGTATTTGCAAAGGGCTGACTATGGGAAAGATGTCGAGAACGAAAGGCGCTGTGTTCGAGCGCGAGCTCGTGAACCTTGCCAAGGAGTATGGCCTCGTGGCCCAGCGCGTGCCTCTGTCTGGTGCAACCAGCTACGCGAAGGGGGATGTCGAGATCACACCGACATTCTCTGACAAGCCTTGGGTGTTTGAGGCCAAGCGCAGGAAGGAGCTCCCAGCGTGGATGCTCGAGGCACTGGGCGACAATGCAGGTCTGATCCTGCGTGCAGATCGACATGAGTCTGTGGCGGTGATCCCGCTGAAGACCTTGCTCGAGTTGATGCAGTGAAGGCGGCGGGAAAAAAACTAACACGACCGCAATCTCTAGTCTGGGCCGAGCAAGCATCGAAGGGTGAAACGCATGACGAACGAATGCAGTGGATCGAAAGAAACGTGCCGGAAAACTTCCGCGCTCTGGTCCGAGATCACATGGTGTATTACCTTGCGCAGCGCATATATCACCTACCTACTAAAGAGATTCGCAGGGCAGCTATCGACGATATTCCGCTCGATTGTGAGCCGACTTGGGCTCGGTCGCTAGTCGAGTGCATCGTGCTGTCGATGTGGAAGGAAGAGAGAAAGATGGTCCGTTGATCTATGAGAACGAACACACACTAGCCAATGAGCGTGTTGTAATCTCTGCGCTGGCAGAGAAGTGGGGTGTCGGCGTGGTGAAGCTACCGCGTCGCTACTCTGTGGACTTCGCCCTGCTGCGTGACAAGAAGGTCATGGCATGGGCTGAGCTCAAGTCGCGGGGCAACCCGATCCACACCTACCCCACCTACCAAGTGTCCCTGCACAAGTACTTGAACCTCGCTGCCCTGTGTCGGGACACGTCGATCATCTCACTGCTGATCGTGGAGTGGCAGGACTGCGTGGGATACGTGAACATCCCAACCCCCATAGACATCGTGTTCGGTGGAACAACAAAGCGTGGGGATTGGGAGGATCAAGAGCCTATGGTTGAGATCCCGATCTCAGAATTCAAAATTCTGGCGCGAAAGTGAAGCGATGCGCTCCACCTTCTGTCTGTAGTCAGGACAGTTCTTCATCATAAGGTCAGCCTTCTCGAGGCCGTTCATCACTGTTGTGTGGTGACGGCCAGTGGCCCCAGCAATCTTGGGCAGTGACATACCCCTCATGCGCAGAGCCTTGTACAGGGCGAAGCGTGCGCGAACTATGAAGGGGAACCTATACTGACCCATGAGGTCGCGCCGTGAGACGTCAAAGACTTCGCATGTCTCTTTAATTAAATCAGATACGAACATACCAACTTCCCTGTTGGGAGGGGGCCGAAGCCCCCTCACGGTTAAAGCGATTCAGTGGACTCGACGATCTCGCAGGTGTTGCCAACGCAGGCAAACTCGCGGGTGCCGGTGACTGTGTCGATACCCTTCTCGTAGAAGGCGAGGTCCGACCAGTCGATGTGCTCAGGCATACGGGCCAGCATTGCTGCATAGTCCTTCGCGCCGATGGTTTCGTACGGCATCTGCGTGTACGAGCTATCGCCTTCGAAGTGCGGCAGGAACGACAGGCCACAGATGTCGTCGAAGTGATCGAACACCCACCCACCAACGCTGGGCCATTCGTTTTCCTTCACACTGATGGTGCAGGACACAGCGTGCTCTGACCAGTTCGTGTTGTAGGTGCGGACCAGCTCGAGATGCTGCAGGGCAGTCACCTCATCGCGTGTGACGGTGCCGTCTCCCAGCTTCACAGGGAAGGAGAAGACCGTCATCTGCTGAGGCTTCGCTGCGTGCGGCTCGTTGGGAATGCCAGCATCCGACATGAAGGTGGTGATGGGATCCTTGTTGTCCCCAGTCACGCGCCGGATGTAGTACTGGGCATGGCCCTGATGGATACCGCTCGGGCTGTTCACCAACTGAGACACCGTGCCAGAGGGCTTGACCGTCGTTACTGCGACAGAAGGATTGATCCCGATGTCGTGAGCCTCGAGGCGGTTTGCCTTGATGGCTGATGCCTTCAGCTTCTCGAGCGTCGATGCCAGCTTGTCGAGGCCGTTGTCACCGCGCATCAGTGCGTTGTCGTAGATGCCGGTGAGAGACACGCCCAGAAGGCGCTCCTCGTCGGCGTTGCGACGCCACTCAGGCTCGATGAAATTAAAGCGGGTGAGGGTGGACTGCCAAGTGCCAAGGATCGAGGCGAGGCGCACCTTCTCCTTGAGATCACCGAGGCCGTCATGCTCCCGCACCACAGCTTCCGTCAAGTTGCAGAAGCCACGAGGGCGCAGCACGATCTCGCCGCAGGGGTTGGTGCCGAAGTCATAACGGTGATCACGGCGACCAAGGCGGAGGATCTTGTTGATCGCACCTTCACGGTTGAAGATACCGCGCTCGCCTGAGCGTGAGCGATACAGTGCTGACCATTCGTCCATGAACTGGCCGACCTCGGGCTTCTCCGTATAGGCAGCGGAGTTGTTGGCCAGCGCAAGGTAGGGCTTGTCCATCCACCAGTTGCCAGACTTTGCATCGCGCATACGCTGGTCGGACAGGTTCGACAGGCTGATCTCAGCGGATCGACGCACGCCGCCAACCACCACGATCTCGCCGATCTTGCAGACGATCTCGTGAACCTCGAGGCTGTTCAGCTTGCGACCGGCAGCATTGCGCATCGTGCGGATCGTGAATTCGAACAGGTCGCGCAAAGGTTCAGGACCAGATGCACGGCCACCGAAGACCTTGAGGCGCTCACCGGCTGCGCGAATCTGGCTGTAGTCGATGTTCGGAATCGTCCCTGCATAGAGGCAGGTCAGAAGCGTGTGATAGGCCTCGGCCCAGCCAAGCTTGCTGTCGCCGACGATCACGTCGAAAGCGGTGCGGTCGAAGCTTTCTGGTACGGTCGGTAGCTTGTTGATCTCCTGTCGCTCGACGGAGAAGCCGACGCCAGTGCCACACATCAGGACGTAGAGCGCCTCGGCGAACGCCTTGGGCCGGTCGATGGGCAGGTAGCTGCAGTTGTAGCCAGCGACATTCTCGCGACGCAGGGCTTCACCCGCAGTCATGAGAGCACGCATCGAAGGCATGACGGCGAGACTGAGGACCGCATCCTCGAGCTCGCTGCGAAGGCCAGCAGACACCTTGTGTCCGTGGTGTGTCTCCAGCTCTTCCTCGAAGAAGTCGAAGTAGCGAGAGACGGTTTCGTCCCAGTGTTCACGCCGACCTTCTTTGTCGAGGAATCGGGCGTAGCGTGATTTGTGGATGTAGGACTGGTAGTCAGTAGGAAGTTGCATTCAAAGCTCCATTACATGGGGGTGGACCTCCGGCTTTACGGCCAAAGACTGGTTGCTTCAACTAACGCAGAGACGCGAGTTGAAATAAATAGGTCTGTATTTTCAGAGAGATGCGGCTGTTGTTTTTCTGTTCGCCGCTGCGATCAATCGTCGCTGGTTACCACGTTGCTAGGCATTCACACCTTAGTACCATATGGTCCCCTTCACTCAGAGGTGTTTGATGCTTCCGCTGCCTAGCCGTCTATCCCGCCGTGGTTGTCGAGATCGAAAGGAGCCGAGTGAGGGGTGTTCTTAAAATCGAATGTCGTCTGGATCCCAGTCGTAAATATCCCAGCCGAAGTTGTCAAAAAGGAATTGGCGCAGGGTCATGGTTGCTTCTCCAGTGCTGCGTCGATTTCGGCGATCAGAGTTTCGGTAGGCTTCTTGTGCGATGACAAAAGGCTCTCGCCGGTCGCGACCCAGTGCTTGCCAAGAAGCTCCATGAAGTCGTTGTCGGCGCACGCCATCGCGAAGTACTCGATCTCGTGTGAGCAGCACTGACCACGACCGCCAAGGTGCAGTGCGTGGGACGCGCCAGTGCTGCGAGATGGTGCGTAGTGGGGCAGAGGCTCCAGCCTGTAGCTACGCTTGCTCATCAGGAAAGCTTTCCATCAAGATGCGGACAGCCTTCTCGATAGGAAGGCCGCGAACCTGAACGATGATGTCCTTGAACCATTCGGCGTCGACTGCGGTTATGGGTACGCCGTATGCAGAGCCAGCGATCCATGAAGGCACCACCGCTTGGACCTTGGGTTCATTCGGCCACAAAGACCAAGGCGTCGTTGCAGTCCATTGTGGCGGCGCTTCTCCGCTCTTCTTGGGGATGTATCGAACGAACACGATCAGTCCTTTCTATTCGTCACAGCGTGGGGTGAATCGGATTGCGATGTAGAGAGCGGCGATGCAGATGAGCAAGCCGATGAAGAGGTCGTGCATTGTTTTTCCTCGGCGAAGGTCCGCCCCGACGCACTGCGTAGGGGCCAGACACTGTCAGAAGAGATGCGCAGCTTGTTCCTGCGCGGGGCTGTACCGATGATCATTAGGCTTCCTTTCCTGATAGTTCAATTATGTGGTCGACCGCCTTGGCCGCTGCCGATGCCGCCGACACGAACTCGCGCTTGTGATCAGACAGCTTCTGCATCCAGCCGTTGAGGTACTGGGCGTGATCAGGGCGCGGTGCAGCGCTGATCTCGAGGTGGGCGCAGAGCAGGGCAGCACCGATCTCTGCGACCAGTTCTTCCCGCGCATAGTCTTCGCCGCCGAAGCGATCCTCAGTGAGGCGATCCAGCCGCGACTTGTGGCCGGTCCAGTGCGTCAGTTCATGGGACAGGGTGCTGTAGTAGCACTCGGTCGCGGAACTGGTCGGCGTGTCTTCGAACACGGCCTTGTGCGGCATGTGGATGTGGTCGGTGACTGGGCTGTAGTAGGCACGGCCTTGGTCACTGTGGCGAACGTCCGCAGGGATTTGGCGGAAAAAATCCTCAGCAGCAGCGATCTCATCCGCGCCACCAGTAGGGGAAGACAGTAGAGCATCTACATAGTCGCCCTCGACCTGTTCCACGTTGAAGATGTAGTACTGGCGAAGGAAGGGGATCGTCACCTTCTTACCCTTCTCGTCTTCCTTCTCGATGAACTGCCAGTAGATGATCGGCGTGGACTTCTCACCCTTGCGCACCTTGCAGCCTCGCTCGTTCCACTGCTTGAAGGTTCCCCATGAGGGGCTGGCATAGGGCGACCACATCAGCATCATCGCGTTGATGCCGCGATAGGCTTTCTTGCTGGCGATGTTGTGGGGGCGAAGGGACTTGCCCTTGCGTGCGAACGGGTTGATCCAGTTCGTGCCATGCGTTTCCATCATTTCCAACACTCGGTTGGTGACGTTCTCGTAAATATCCTGCTTCATTTCGAATCCTTTCGATATTTTCCCTAATAAACCCTCGCATATGCGTCAAGCATATAAACGCATCAACGTCTGTTTCGGAGGATGTGGCCGACAGTTGCGTCAAGGCCGGTTTCTTTCTTGAAATTGGCGACAGCAGTCTCTCGAGCCGCTGCCGCACTTTCGGCGGATACATGGCGGACAGAGCTTTTGCCGTCCGCCATGAGTACTACGCGCCACTGCATCAGTGAGCGGTTTTTGAGACAAAGCGGACCATAGCGAGGCCGCACGCACCTTCGAAGATGCGCAAGATGTCATCGAGTTGGTCGCAGTCCATCAAATCACCACGACTTGCCATTTCCGCAACAAGTGCCTCGGACTCTGGCGTGAGGGAGGCGTCCCCTTCTTCACAGTCGAGGCTGATCGTTATGTACTTCCGCATTGTCGGCCTCCTACTTGATCCGCCACACGATCAGCGTGTGAACAAGGTTTGCGATGATCGTGGGGTTTTTCGATCTGGTGCGTGCAGCGATCTTCGTCGTGCGCCAGCGCCATCCTGCGGCGTTGTTCTGGTTCAGTTGGTAGATGCGTGCGCGGACACGTACGATGTCGGCGTCATCCAGCCTGTATCGGACGCCCTCGGCCAGTGGCACTGCGAGGATGTCCTTCACGCTGGGTGCGTTGTTGGAAATATCCATTCTTATTCTCCTTTGCCTGTCTCATCAGTGGCGGGTGGCAATCTCCGCCAGACGGGCCGAAGCCCGTTTCGACTATTCCTCTTCGTCTTGGCATTCGTCTTGCCAGTGGTGGTGCGATCCACAGAGGCCGCACCAGTTATCGTCTGCGCACTCGTTGTGCGGTTCCCACATTGCGTCTTCCATCTCGACTCTCCCTTACACGTTCTGCACGTACCGGATGCGGACCAGCACGAGGTGGCAGCGGTCGCCGTACTGGTTCCGCACATCGTGTTCGATGCCGATGACCTGCCCCTGTTCTGGGTAGTACTTGCCGCAGCAGTCGTGCTCGTGTTGGCAAAATTCGGCGGGAAATCTAAGGGACACGATCTCCCTGATGTCCTCATCGCTCCACTCTTCCGGAGCCAGCCAACCAGTGACGGTGACAGAGTTGCCACCACAGGCGTCATACCCATAGTGAAAGGTGCTGCCATTGGCAGGACGTAGGTCATCTTCGTCGGGCCTGTAGATATCGCTGTGGCGACCGACATAATCGAAGGGACGTTCCATGTTCATTCTCCTTGCTGAATTCATCCTCGGGGCCGGATCGTGAGACCCAGCCCTCTGGGGAAGTCAGTCTGGGAACAGCTCGCTCCAGATTTCGTTGCAGAGCTCGTTGTCGGTGTGATCGGCGATCAGCTCGCTGCCGTCATCTGCGTTGCCGTAGACCAGCCAGAATGAGCCGACATGCTTGTCAAACTCGCGGATGCGGATCAGGTCTTCGCCGGTCGATCCTATCGCTCGCACGATTGCCTTGCGGTCAGTGCTGACCTTGACCACCCATTCCTCGCCATCAAAGACGCTGATGGCGTACCCCTTGTCGAGGATGATGCGAATCAGTTTGCGTGCGACAGTCGCTTCGCCCTTAGTGGCCCAGCGGTCGAGATCGAATTCAATTACGTCCATGTGCATTCTCCTGTGACCTGTCTCATCAGTGGTGGGCGGTCAGTCCCAGCCAGACGCCCCGAGGGGCGTTTCGACTTAGTGAAGGCGTTCGATCAGTAGGTCGTGCTCCCAGCTACCGAGGATGCGCTTGCGCCATGCGGTGGCCGTCTCGTTCGATGCGTTGGTCCAGAGACCAATGTGCTGGCGGATGTCCTCGAGGGTGTAGGGATCGTCGACCCATTTACCCTCATCGTTGAGCACTGTCATGACAGCGCCGCGCAGCCGTTCGTACAAGGCGACTCGAGTGTAGAACTCCTTGTAGTTGCGCTCGTTGATCGAGTTCATCCCCACGACCATCGTCAGGAACAGGAGGTTCTGCGTTTGCTGTTTGAGGCACCGATCTCCGTCGCTGTCGCGGTAGAAGCAGATCGCCTCGTTGTCGGTGACGTTCGTGATGTCCCAATTCAATGACATGGTATTTCCTTCCTTGGTTGGCCTGTCTCATCAGTGCGGGGTGGCCACCCCTCGCAGACGCCCCGAAGGGCGTTTCGACTATTCGGTGATGATCCCCTCAGCGATCAGGGATCGAGCGGTGCGGCCAAACCATCCTTGGAGGCGATAGGCCAAGCCGGTGTCGTGCAGGTACTGCCAAGCTTCGACTTGTTGGTCATAGGTGGCTTCTTCGACGCCCTCCGCGATCATCGTGGCGGTGAAATCGTCGAGGCGTGCAATCGTGTCGGTCATGTGTCTTCCTTTCAGTTACCGATGATGAGGATGCCGATCCCGCAAAAAACGGCGGCAAAAAACAATGGGGCCAGCGATACCGGCCTGTGCTTAGGCTGTGGGTAGGGCATTAGCGTGTAGCTCCTGCTTCAGCGGCATCGTAGCCGCGATAAAACTCATCACGAGATTGATCGAGGTCTGAGCGCATCCCGTAGTGGCAACCGTAGTTGCGGGGATAGCCAAGCTGGAACAGCATTGCGCCAGCGGTGAAATAGAGGCCTTCGCTCTTCAGGTCTTCGATTGCCTTGGTGGTTGGTCTTGCCATGTACTTTCTCCTTGTTGGCACTAGCGCCATCCTCGCGGCGGATCGCTCCGCCGTCCGGTGGTGTCAGTGGGCCGATCACTGCCAGCCTTCACGCTGGGCCATGTCGGCGTAATGCGACTGGATGCGTCCACGGCGGCGCAGTTCGAGCCTGTGCAGCGCTGTGTGCATCCACGTCATGCGAGGGGATGGGCTGGATGCGCTGGCCTCGATCCAGTCGGTGGGCTGGATGGCGAGGCTGCGGAGATATGCTTGTTTCTTGGTCATGTCGGTTGCTCCTATGGGGAAATCAGAAATCGGTGTGGTAGCCTCTGGTGGCTGCGACCATCGCCCTTTCGTGGCTGTTTGCCCACTGCTCGATGTTGTCCTCGATCAGTTCGTAAAAGCGATCCTCGATCCAGTTGACCGCTGCGTCGGTGGTGGGCCAGCCGATCTGGTCAAGGACGTTGTAAACGACCCAGAGGAACTTCTCATCGTCGGCGTCCCAAGCCAGCGCATTGGCCAGCGTGATGTGGGGGATGACGGCGTCTGCAAACTTGGTGTTCATGTACTTTCTCCTGTGCTGAATTCATCCTCGCTGTGGACCCGTAGGCCCACAGTCTGGGGAAGTCAGAGATCGTCATCTTCGTCTTCAGTCAGCCATTCGCGGAACGACTTGGGCGTGATGCCGAAGTAGAGGCACTCTGCGCGATACTCTTCGTAGACATCGCGGTCGGCCTGTTCTTGGGTGTAGGTGGACATGTTCATTCTCCTTGCTGAAATCACCTCACGGCAGCGGACTGCGGTGAGATGATCCCAGCGGGGACCAGAGCCCCCGTTGGGTGTCATGCGTTTCACGATGTCAAAGAGCGGAGACGGTGGGAGCCTCGCGGCGGCGTTGTCTCGATGTCCCTTAAAATAGTTATGTTGTTTGATGCGTCAATCCACTTTTTTCATGCAGTGGCATTGAGGCTTATGCAGAACGCATAACGTGCTGAAATTGTGCCGATAAAATTTGATTCCTCTCGCATCGAAGCGTGGTCGATGATATGGAGATCGGGCATTGAACCATTGAGAGACTGCCGTGGACCTGCCAGCAATTGACCATCGCCTCGGGCGCATAGAAGACGAGATCAAGGCAATCGCTGATGCGTTGCAGCTTCTGTCGCGAGTCGACGAACGTCTGCGCCAGCACAGGGATGACATCGACGATCACGAGGGACGGTTGCGTGCGCTCGAGAAGGCTTCGACCAATCAATCAGGCGCGATCAAGATGGCTGAGCGGGTGATCTGGCTGGTGGTCACAGTGGGACTTGCACTGATCAACTTTGCATAGAGGCACGATGACGCACTGGCGAAAGCTGACGAACCGCGAACTGGTTCGAGAACATCTGATCCCGTTTGCGGATCAGGCAGAGCCGCAGACAGAGAGAGCGATCAAGGAAGCAGCCAGACGGCTGATGCTCCCGAAAATGCGGCGGGAAAAACCCCCAGAGCGGCGTCCCCATGTTCGAAGGGACATGTAGGTGGATAGAGAGCTAGAGAGATGGCTGGATGCAGCCTTCGCAGAGATCGAGCCGAGGATCAGGGAGAGAGCAGCCCCCAAAATTTCGGCGGGAAAAACCCAAGGGCCAGCGATGCCGTCCTCCGTAGGTATAGAGACAGACATAGAGAGAGAACATAGACAATGACCAAGGAACGAAAGCCACTGACGCCAGAAGGAAAGGCAAGGATCATGGCAGCAGAGAACCCCAACTACATCACGCCCAAGCAGCAGGCCTTCATCAAGCACTACATGGCCAATGGCAACAACGGGACCAAGGCTGCAATAGCTGCTGGTTATTCAGAACGCAGCGCTCGAGTGACGGCATGCGAACTGCTTAAGATGGAGAAAATCCAGAAGCGGATGCAACCTGCTCAGGAGGAACAGAAGGAGAGGCTCGAGCTAGATGCCGACTGGATCATCTCCCGCCTGATGAAGGAAGCGGGTGATGCCGACAACAGCGAGGCTGCACGAGTGAGGGCGCTGGAGCTACTGGGCAAGGTCGAAGGCATCTTCGCTCCGGACAAGAAGCAGATCGAGACCATCAATGGCGGCGATTTCCTCGCGAACCTCGACCTGTCCGACGATGACGAGCGCGATACGGTGCAGTGACGCACGCATACGACCACGACCCTGACTAGGTTGTGGTCCTTTGCCCTTTGTTTTTTTGGGGTTTTTTTGAGAGGCCTTTGTTTTGCGCAGAGGCCTTTCCTTTTTCTGGCGCAGATCGGGCAGGCACACCCACCCATGCCGGTCGCTCGAGCGTCACGACACACCCGAGGGGGAGGGGGGGGACGTGGTGCCAGACCCCCGCCGTCGCCGCTGCGGTTCCATAGGGCCTATCTCAATCTATAGCCCATGTTTTGACCCTAACCCCCCCTACCATCCCAAACAGGGGGCCACTCTCTGCAGGGTAGTCATTCGAAAAAAAATATAAAACGGCAAACGATGTCTCACGCATCAGAGTTATGCGAAAAATGATTGAGTCTTGCCTCTCCTGCAAAATCGATCTACGTCCAGCGTATGCACGAGCAGCTCACTGGGATCGGGATCAGCAACGGGTCGTTTCAATTGGACCTGTGCCTGTCGTTCAACGTCTTCACGTTTGGCGTGGAGTTCTACGACGGGATCTTCACGCTGCGGTGTGGACCTATTGTTCTGATGGTGGGCTGGTGAAGAAAGATTCTCGTCTCGATAAGGCTGGCGTCTCTGGCTACAACAAGCCGAAGGCGACTCCCGATCATCCGAAGAAGTCGCACGTCGTTGTGGCGAAGGAGGGTGATCAGGTGAAGACCATTCGCTTTGGTCAGCAGGGCGTCAAGGGATCTCCCGATGGCTCCAAGCGCAATGCGTCATTCAAGGCACGTCATGCCAAGAACATCGACAAGGGAAAGATGTCGGCGGCTTACTGGGCAGACAAGGTGAAGTGGTGATGAAGAAGGTCTGGGACACCCCGAACCCGAAGAAGAAGTCGAAGCCTCTCTCTCCCGAGAAGAAGGCAGCGGCCAAGGCTGCAGCTAAGAAGGCTGGTCGGCCTTACCCCAACCTCGTGGACAACATGAGAGCAGCCAGAAAGAAATCGTGATGTGGATGAAGATCGCCCATGATGCAGTTGGCCTTAAGGAGATCGTCGGCCCCAAGCACAACACCAAGATCCAAGAGTGGCTCGCCAAGCTAGGTGCTTGGTATCGCGATGACGAGACTCCGTGGTGCGGTACGTTCGTCGCTCACTGTCTGCGTGAGGCAGGCCACCCTGTTCCCAAGCACTGGTATCGAGCTCTCGCTTGGAAGGACTACGGATCCAACCTGCGCTCCACCCATGTATGTGAAGGCGCAATCCTTGTGTTCTCTCGCAAGGGCGGTGGCCACGTCGGCTTCTATGTCGGCGAGGACAAGACCTACTTCCACGTTCTTGGCGGAAACCAGTCGAACGCCGTCAACGTGATGCGGATCGCCAAGGCTCGCTGTGTGGCCATTCGCTGGCCCACTGGCGTCCCCGTCGTCGGTGGTCCGATCCACATCGCCAGCAACGCTGCAGTCTCGAGCAACGAGGCATGAGCTTGAAGCAGCGCCTGTTGGACTTTGAAGCCACAGCGCTGTGCGTGATCCGCAAGTGGTGGCGTCCTGTCACCTGCATCTGGATCGCAGGCACGATGGCTGTCCACGGTGTGGTGGCTCCCCTCTACCTGCTCTTCGCCAAGGGTGAGGCTCCCAGCGACATGACTGGGCTGTCTCTCCTTGTCACCGCCATTGCCGCAGCGTTTGCCGTCAGGGAGTGGGGCAAGATCAAGGGGTCAGGTAATGATTGAGGCGCTGAAGATTGTTTGGAGCTTCCGCCGATATTTTGGGTACGCCGCGCTGCTGCTCGTGATCGGCTGGCTCTGGCTGGGCAAGAATGGCCTCGAGAAGGATCTGCTCACGAAGACGGTCCAGTACAACGAGCTCGCGCAGAAGGTCGAGGACCAGAACAGGCAGGTCGACGACTGGAAGGCTGCTGCTGACGAGAATGCCAAGGCTGCGCAGAAGGCGCTCGAGAATGCTCGCGTCGTCGAGAAGCACCACACCAACACCGCCACCCGCATCTTGACGTCCGAGCCGCGCAACAGTGACCAGTGCATTGCGGCGTTCGAGCTGTTGAAGGAATACCAATGAGGATCCTTGCCCTCCTTCCCGCCATATTTTTGGCAGGCTGCGCCCACAAAGAACCCATCGTGGTGAAAGTCCCTGTGCCGGTCCCCTGCATTGCGGAGCGACCAGCCCCTCCGATCTATCCCACCGTCGCTGAAGACGCTGGAATTTTCGAACGAGTCAAGGTACTGCTCGCGGAGCGTGAACTCCGCAAGGGGTACGAAGCAAAACTGGAGGCCATGTTGGCCGCTTGTGGAGAACTGAAATGATGTACGGTAAGAAGACTGACAAGATGGACAAGAAAGCTGCCAAGGGCGGCAAAATGGCCAAAGAGGGCAAAGCCAAGGACATGGCTGGCAAGATGAAGATGGCCATGAAGGGCAAGAGGAAGTGCGCATAACGAGCACGAAGAAGTAAGAAAGTTGGTGGGTGCAGAGAGTCTGCACCAAGTGTGGCCAAACGAAGCCCATCTCAGAGTACCGTCTCAATCTTAGGACTGGGCGGTACTCTTTTCGCTGTCTGCGCTGCGGGAGGCCGACCCCGAACAGTAGACATCGATCCATGTCGGCGTATCTCAAAGACATCTACGGGAACGCGAAACGCCGCAAGACGGATCGCAAGGGCGCTCCGGTAGCCGATGAAACCTTCACGATGGAGCATGTCTTCGAGCTTTTTGAGAAGCAGAACCACCGATGCGCAGTGACGGGCAAGGAGCTCACCTTCCACCGCGATCACGATGGCGCTAACGCCAGCATTGACCGGATCGACTCAACTAAGCCATATGCAGCCGGAAACGTGCGACTGGTCTGCTCTGCGGTCAACATGATGAAGCACCGAATGACGGACGAACAGCTTGGCCAGTGGTGCATGGATATAGCCAAGGGAATGGGCTTGTGGAAATAGAGCAAATAGCCAAGAAGCTGCTGGGGGATTTCCCCCTGTACGCGAAGAATGTTCTGAGGATTGTCGACAAGCGCGGCGAGGAGAAGCCGTTCAAGCTCAATTACGGACAGATGATCCTCCACGAAAAGCTCGAGAAACAGCTCGCAGACACTGGCAGGATCCGCGCCCTCGTGATTAAGGGGCGGCAGATGGGGATCTCGACCTACGTGGAAGGCCGCTTCTTCTGGAAGACCACCAAGACCAAGAACGCCAACGCCTTCGTGCTCTCCCACCTTGCAGAGTCGACCACCGCCATCTTCCGAATGGTGCGCTACTTCTACGACAACGCGGCCCACCCGATCTTCAAGCCACCGCTGGCGACCAGCACCACCACCACAATGGTCTTCGAGAAGCTCAACTCCCAGTACCGCATCGGTACGGCGCGTTCCACGAACATCGGTCGCGGCATGACAAACAGGTTCGTTCACGCATCTGAGGCAGCTTTCTATCCAAACAGCGGCGAGATTGTGTCCGGTCTACTGCAGTCTGTTCCCGCCGACGACTCCGAAGTGATCGTCGAGTCCACGGCAAACGGTGCAGGCGGCTGGTTCTACGAACAGGTGATGAAGGCGCTAAGTGGAGACAGCGACTGGATGGTCGTGTTTATCCCTTGGTTCTGGCTCCCCGAGTACGAGAAGAAGTGTGACCCGTATTTCGAGCGCACCGCCGACGAAGAGAAGCTTGTCGCGCTCTACGGCCTCACGAACGAGAAGCTCAACTGGCGGCGCTCAAAGATCGACGAGCTCGGATCCTTGGACCTGTTCAAGCAGGAGTACCCTTGCACGCCGCAAGAGGCGTTCCTGTTCTCTGGCCGCGCCTTCGTTGAGGAAGACTGCCTCATGGATGCAGAGCGAAACTGCTACACACCAGCGATAGAAGGAAGCTTCAAAGATGGCATCGTCACTCAACACGAGAACGGATCCTATAAGCAGTGGATTCGTCGCATCGACCCTGAAGAACGATACTGCATTGGCGTCGACGTCTCCGAAGGCTTGGCCCACGGTGACTACACGGTGGCACAGGTACTTGACTCTCTTGGCAGGCAAGTTGCCAGTTGGCGTTTACACATTGACCCGTACGAGCTTGGCGATCAACTCGGTCATCTGGGCAAAATGTTTAACCGCGCCTACGTTATTCCGGAGCGAAACAACCACGGTCTGACCACGATCCGCCGAATGCAGGATCTGGGTTACCCGAATATTTATGTTGAGCACACAGTCGATGATGCGTATGCAGACAGAATGACTAAGCGTGCAGGTTTTTATACGTCCAGTAAGACAAAACCATTGATCATTGATAATCTCGCTGCGTTGCTGCGTAAGCGAGACAGTGGAATTGCCGACGTAGAGCTTGTAAAAGAGCTTCGTAATTATGTCATTGACGACAAGGGAATCACCAACGCGAAGGCGGGTTGCTTTGACGACCGAGTGATGTCATATGCAATCGCTCTATTCGGACTCAACTCAATGCCGCGCAACCGTAGGACGACAACTGCGGCACACAAGTACGAGCCGTTCGATAGTGTCGTGGGGTATTGATGTTCGAAGACGAATTTGAAGACGAAGAAAATGGAGAATTCGTACCCGTAGAGAAGAACGATGAAGACCTTGAGGATTATCAGGGTCTCGGTCTTCGTCTGCAGTCTTTGTTCCAAGAGTACAAGGACGCCCGAAACGACATCGAAGATGAGTGGCTCTCGAGTTTCCGCCAATTCCTCGGCGAGTATGACCCCGACGTCCTCGCAAAACTGACCGGCAGTCGCTCGAAAGTCTTCGTCGGCCTCACCCGCACCAAGGTGATGTCGGCGTTTTCGCGTCTGGTCGACCTCCTGTTCCAGAGCGGACAGGACTTCTACAGCGTCGAACCCACCCCGATCCCCGAGCTCGACCCCATCGAGATGACTGAGATCACCAAGCAGGCCACTGCAGAGGTGATGCAGGCGTCAGGCGCAGCTTCCCCGACGATGGTGATGGACATCATCAACGAGCGCCGTGACGAGCTCACAGACGAGATACGTGACGAGGTCCGCCGCCGCGCCAAGCTGGCTTCTGGCGAAATGACCATCCTGATCCGCGACCAGCTCGTTGAGGCGAACGCTGAGCAGAAGATCAAGGAGGCCATCATGGAGTCCTGCATCTTCGGCACCGGCTGCATCAAGGGCGGCACAGTGCGGATCGAGCGTAACAAGCGCTGGAAGCGTGCTGTTGCCAACGGAGCACAGGTCCACACGCTGACCGTCATCGAGCAGGTCAAGCCCGACATCGAGTCGGTCTCGATCTTTGACATCTACCCCGACCCATACGCGACGTCGAACGAAGACCTGCATGGCCTGTTCCGCCGCCATGTTCTTACCCGCCGCCAGTTCCGCGACTTGCGTGACCTCGAGGGCTTTGACGCCGACGCTATTGACGAGATCCTGTCCGACAACCCGCGTGGCAACCACGTCGAGGAAGACCACGAGCGGATCCGCCGCGAAGTCGCCAACATCAAGCTGGTCACCGGCCCCAACAATCGCTTCGAAGTGCTCGAGTACTGGGGTTCGATCAACGGCACAGACCTTCTCGACGCTGGTGCTGAGCTCCCAGAGGACTCAGAGGAAGACGACGAGTACGACGCGAACGTCTGGATCTGCGCTGGTAAAGTGATCCGCGCCACCCTGAACCCGATTCCGGATGGCCGCATTCCGTACAACTGCTTCCCCTACGAGCGGAACCCGCACCAGTTCTGGGGTACGGGCGTGCCGCGCATGATGCGCGATTCGCAGTCGACCATGAACGCTGCGACCCGCATCTTCATCGACAACTTGGCGATCTCCTCTGGCCCGTTGGTCGAAGTCAACACCGACTTCCTCGAGGCTGGCGAGGATCCCCGCGACCTGCATCCGTGGAAGGTGTTCCTCCGCAGTGGTGGTGACCCCAACGCACCCGCCGTCCGGTTCAACCAGCCGGTGGCAAACGCGAATGGCCTGAACAGCATCATCGAGATGTTCCGCCGTTTCGCTGACGAGACGACCTCTTTGCCGTCATACACGCACGGTGACACGGCACAGTCGCTGAATAAGACCGCAACCGGCATGTCCATCCTGATGGGCAACGCCAACGTGGCGCTCAAGTCGACGCTGAAGAACATCGACGACTTCCTGATCGTTCCCCTGATCGAGTCTCTCTACCACTGGAACATGGAGTGGAGCGACAACGAGAAGGCCAAGGGCGATCTCAACGTGGCTGCGCGTGGCAGCACGTCGCTCATTCAGCGTGAAGTGCGGTCACAGCGCTTGCTGCAATTCCTATCGTTGATCAGCAATCCTATGGATATTGCCATCACAAAACGTAAAGAGTTGCTTACTGAGATTGCAAAGAGTATGGACATCAATCCGGACGAAGTCATTAAGACCGACAAGGAGCTCGCAATTGAAGCGCAAGCACAACAGCAGCAAATGCTCGCCGCAGGCGGCGCAGGCGGTGGTATGGCTGGCGGCGCAGCCCCAATGGAAGGAATTGATGATCTTTCTAACGGAGCGGCTGGAGGCTTGCAGGGACAAGTTGGAGACCGTTCCGGACCACAGATTTGAACAAGGACGGGCAGCAGAACTGCGCCATATCCTTGAACTAGAAGATACCGCGCAAGCGGTTTTAAGCACGAGATCGGCCTCGTAAGAGACACCCGACCTCAGACTGAAACAGCGGACACTCCGTAGCGGACCCGCAAACACTGGTGAGATATGAAGGTAGACCCTGAGAAGCTTGAACAAGAAGCCGAAGAACTTTTGAAACAGATGCTGGCACAGCAGGACGGGCCGGAACAGCAACACGCTGAAGAAACCGATACCCCGCCGCAGTCAGACGAAGATGAAAACCCACCCGCAGATCCAGCGGACACTGGGGAAGACGGCCAAGAAACGGATCCACAGGACGAAGATCGCGGCGATCCAGATCCTGATGACAGCGACAACGACCTGCGAAAGCAGCTCAATGTAGCTGAAGAGCGTGTCAAGAATGCTCAGGCTCGAATGACAAAGGCGACGCAAGAAGCGGCGGATTTGCGCAAAGAAGTAGTCGCGCTACGCCAACAGACTGCGGAGCTGAGTGCTCAACTGGCCAACGCACAGCAGGGACGTGACGGCATTGACGATGAACTGAAGACTCTTGCTGAAGAGTATCCGGACATCGCAGCCCCGCTCCTGAAGAAGCTGTCGAAGCTGGAAGACACAGTCACCCAGTATCGAGAACGAATTGAATCGGAGAAGAGTCAGAATACTCTGCAAGAGCATTTTGACACCATCCGCAAGTCGCACCCCGACATGGACGACATCGTCACGTCGGATGACTTCGTTGGATGGCTCGAGCGTCAGACGCCTGTATGGCAGCGTGTTGCCCAAGATGGCAGCGCCCATGAGGTGGTCGAGCTCCTTAACCGATACAAAGAGATCTTTGATGCACAGCCGCAACAGCCGGTCTCAAAGGTTGAGAAGGCGCGCAGGGTTGCAGAACCCTCGCTCCCCAAGGCCCGACGACCGGACCCAAGCTCGGGCAAGCGCATCTGGTCGCGAGACGAGATCACCCGTATGTCACTCGATGAATTCGAGCGGCGTCAGGATGAGATCGACAAAGCGTATCTGGAAGGGCGAGTCCGCTAGTCCAATCCTGTTGTAGAGGTTTAATAACATGCCTGCTTTTCCTACCGCTGGTGCTAACTCCGCTGCGAACTTCATTCCTGAGATTTTCTCGAAGAAGCTTCAAGCGAAGTTCTACGCATCGTCCGTCCTTCCCCAGATCTCGAACACCGAATATGAAGGTGAGATCTCTGGTCAGGGCAACAAGGTCATCATCCGCACCGTGCCGAACATCACCGTTGGTAACTACGACGGTTCCGTTTCGTACGCTGATGTGACCACCCAGAACGTCGAACTGAACATCGACAAAGCGAAGTCGTATGCCTTCAAGGTCGACGACATCCTGAAGGTTCAGGCCGACATCAACTTCCAGAACGAAGCGTCGAAGGACGCTGCTGAGCAGATGCGGATTGCCGTCGAGACCGACGTTCTCGGCAACATTCCGACCGCTGCCACGACCATTCTGGACAAGGCGTCGGTTTCGGCAACGAACCTTCTCGACCACATCCTCGAAGCTGGCCGCAAGCTGGACGAACTGAACATTCCGGATTCGGATCGCTTCATGGTTCTCTCGCCGCTGTACATCGAGATGCTGAAGAAGTCGGAACTGCGTCAGGCTTACCTGACCGGCGACGGCACTTCGCCGCTCCGTAACGGCAAGGTTGGTCAGGTTGATCGCTTCACGATCTACCAGTCGAACCTCCTGTCGATTGGTACGGGCGGTGACGCTGGCAAGACGTTCTGCCTTGCTGGTCACCCGAAGGCAACCTGCTTCGCTTCGCAGTTCGTGAAGACCGAAACGGTTCGCCTCGAGTCGACCTTCGGCGACGGCGTGCGCGGTCTGAAGGTCTATGGTTACAAGGTCGTTGTTCCCAACGCTCTCGTGACCCTCAAGATGAAGACCACTGCCTAATGGTAGTTGGGGGGCGGGGGAAACCTCGCCCCTCTCTTCACAGGTGAGGGCATTAGTTTGTGCCTTCTACTATGCAGAGAACGAGGGATACCGTGGAAAAACCTATCGAAAACATGAGCAAAGACGAGCTCGACATCTACGCCCGAGACAATTTCGGCGTTGAGCTCGACAAGCGTCGCCGCATCGATGACCTCATCGAGCATGTGAAGGCGCTGATTGCAAACAAGGGCAAGCCGGTTGTGAAGGAAGAGAAGGCCGAGCGTCATCCGAAAAAAGTTCGTCACCTAAAGACGGGTGTGGAATGGTTCTGGAGTCCGCTATATAAGGGCAACCCAGACCTCGAAGTGATTGAGTGGGAATAAACTGAATGCCTACGACCAAAGCTGTTGACCTGATCAATCGGGTGAGCGTTACGCTCCAAGACCCTACGTACGTTCGTTGGACGCAGGGCGAGCTGCTCAACTACCTGAACGACGCACAGCGGCAGGTCGTGCTATTCCGTCCCGACGCGAAGGCTGTCAACGCGCCGTTCACTTGCACGAACACTGCAAAGCAGGCGCTGCCTGCAGACGGCCTTCGTCTCATCAACGTGCTGAGGAACACTGGTGGCCGCGCCATCACCAAGGTCGACCGCTCGATCCTCGATGTCCAGCTCCCGACGTGGTACGAGACCGCTGCAGCCGCTGACGGCGTGAAGCACTACGTCTACGACGCGCTGGATCCGAAGAACTTCTACGTCTTTCCGAAGCCTGCTGCTGCGGCGCAGATCGACATTGTGTATGCAATCTCGCCAGTCGACATCGTGATTTCGAACTTCACGACCGACACGCAGGTTATCGGCATCGACGACATCTACGCGAACGCGCTGATGGACTACATGATGTATCGCGCCTACCAGAAGGACAGCGAGTTCGCCAATCTCAACCGCGCTGCCGTCTACTATCAGGCCTTCACGACGTCTCTGGGCATCAAGTCTCAGGCTGATGGCGGTCTGCTGGATAGCATGGTATCGCAGCAGCCGAGGCGCACCAGTCAGTGAAATACAGCGATCTCTTCGTATACGTCCTGAGCGAAGTCCCGTCTTGCCCTGAATTCACCGCTGAGCGTGCGATCAGGGACACTTGCATCGACTTCTGCGCACGCACTGATCTCTATCGAGCTGAGCCCCAGACGCTGGTCGTTTCTCGGGGCATCACTGATTATGAGCTCGATGCGCTGACGGGGACTGAGCCCAACCATGTGAAGTCGGTCCTGCGCGACGGTCGTCCGTTGGAGGCGCTCACCTACGAAGACGCATTCATGAAGGTCGAGCTGACTGGCTTTGGTCCGCCGAGCTACTACTCACAGTACGACAACCGCAACATCCTGATCGGCCCCAAGCCGGAGGGTAGGGGAACGCTCAAGGTTCTGTACACCCTGAAGCCGACCCAGAGCTCGACGACGATCCCAGACACCATTGGCCTCGAGCATCGTGAGACGCTGGTTGCCGGTGCTTTGTTCCGCCTGCAGATGATGTCTGGACAGCCTTGGATGGACGGTCCTGCAGCAGGTGCCAATCGACAGCTCTATGAGCGTGGCATTACCGCTGGGCTGCGTCAGGCCAAGTTTGGCCACAGCGGCGCACCCTTGACCGTGAAACCAAGGGAATTCATCTGATGGCTTACTCCGAGACCCTCTACCTCGTGCAGGGTGACACTCTGCCCCAGCTCAAGATCACCGTCCGCGACCGCAATCAGGCCGCAGTTGGCAAGGTGCTGGATCCCGAAGATCAGTCGACGTGGGCTCTGGTGAACCTCACCGGCAGCACCGTACGCCTGCGCGTACGTGAAGTCGGCTCAGAGACGGTCAAGTCTGTGCTAGTCGGCAACAACGTCGGCCCTGAAGCGGGTGAGGTTGTGTTTCTGTTCGACGCGACGACGTTGGACACCGCTGGCGTATTTGAAGGCGAGATCGAGTACACGTCTCAGAATGGATCGATCCAGACGGTATACGAACTGATCAAGCTGCAGGTTCGTCCGCAATTCTGATTTGGGTTGCATGACCAATGGTCATGCTGTAGTGATCGTTCGATTCATTTTCTGAGGTAATCATGCCAAACGCAATTTATCCGCAGTACAAGCGCTCGATCTTGGTTGGTGACGCTAACGCTGACCTCGACAACGACACCACGCAGGATGGTGTTTACGCTGCGCTGGTTGATACTGGCGCAGGCGGCTATACCTACTCTGACGCACACCAGTTCTTTTCGCAGATCACTGGCGTCGTTGGTACTCCGGTTCGTCTTGCCGCTCCGACCGTCACCGTAACCGGCGCGGTTACTGCGTTTGATGGTGGTGACATCACCTTCACTGGTGTGACCGGCAACTCGGCTGAGGCACTGGTGATCTTCCGTCAGAACGCGGGTGCGAACACCACTTGGCGTCTCGTTGCATTCATCGACACTGGTGTGACCGGCCTGCCTGTGACGCCCAACGGCGGCAATATCACCGTGACTTGGAACGCTTCGGGTATTTTCGCCCTGTAAAGGGGTAGCCAATGGCGATTGCTAGTATTGGCTCGGGGGGTACAGGTGTAAGTGCCACCTCCTCGACCACCCTCAATGTTAATGCGACCCGTGATATTTCAGGGACCGGCCAGTTCGCCATTCTGGTCGTTTCCTGTGACAACACCACCACGACTGACGGCGTTAGCAATGACGTTCTCTCGGTATCCAATGCTGACGGCGGCGTTTGGACCAAGCTAGCTGAGTTCACCAACGGTAATGGCGCGGCTGCGGCTGGCGTTACGACCGCCGCTTTCTTGTATACACCGACTGGTGGTGAATTACGGCAAGACGATCCGGCAACAATTACATTTGCTTCGGCTCGCGTTCAAAAAGCCGCGTCGATGTGGGTCTTCAGCAAGGCCGCAAACGTCCCCATTGTACAAAATGCGGCAGCGATCACCAATGGTGTAGATGCCTCAAACGGCTTCGGTAGCGTTGCCTTTACCGGCCTTCCATCGCTTGCCCGTCTTTATTTCCGCGCCTTGGGTAAAGAGGCGAACAGTACAACACAGATTACGCCGTCAACTAGCTTCACGGCAATCACGGCGACCCGCTCCAGCAATACAACCGCTGCAATCTTGGTGCGCGGCGAGTTCCGCGTTGTCACCGCCACTGCACAGACCTCAAACCCAACGCTTAATCAAACTGGCGACACTGCGGGCATATTCCTCGCGCTGGTTGAAGGCACCAATGCCACACTGAACCAAGGTACGCGGTTCAATAACACTAATACCTTCTTCGCAGCCACGCTTACCCAAAGCGGCGGCACTGCGTCCCTGACGCAGAATGCGCGGTTCAATAACACCAACACTTTCTACGGGCCGACGATCACTCGCGGCGCGGTCAATCTTGCGCCGAATCGCTTTGATAATACCAATACCTTCTATGCTGCCACCATAACGCAGGGTGGAGCGGATCAGAACCTCACGGCTGCTCGGTACGACAACTCGAACACCTTCTACGCAGCAGCGGTGTCGGCGACATACTCGCTCACTGCAGCGCGATTTAATAACACGAGCACGTTCTACAGCCCCGCGCTGACGACATCCTACGCGATCACCGCGCCGCTGTTTACGAACGGCAACACGTTCTACTCGGCGGTATTGTCGGCGACTTATTCGCTGGCCCCTGCGCGCCTCAATAACACGCAGTCCTTCTACGCGGCGGCGCTGACCACGAGCTCCACGCTTAGCGCTGCACGCTTCAACAACGTCAACGCCTTTTACGCGCCAGCGGTAACAACTTCGGCCACGCTCAGCGCTTCGCTGTATACGAACGCGAATACCTTCTATGCGGCGTCGGTGGCCCAGACTGGTCCAGTCCAGTCCCTCACTGCCGCTCGTTTCAACAACAGCAACACCTTCTACGCTGCAAGTACGTCATTGACGTACAGCATCACGCCTGCGCGGCTGAACAACACCAACACTTTCTACGCGGCCACGATCAGTCAAATCGGGCCTGTACAGGCGCTCAGCCAGACCAGCCGGTTCAACAACGCCCAGACGTTCTACAGCGCGTCGCTGATAACAGGGTTCATTCTCGCTCCTGCGCGGCTGAATAACGCCAACACCTTTTACTCCGCCGCAGTCACGACGAGCTACCAGATCTCGCCGTCACGGCTGACGAACAACAGCTCGTTTTACAACCCGTCAGTCTCTGCCAGATACGACCTGTCGCCTGCGCGGCTGACCAACGTCAACGTCTTCTACCCTGCGTCGATCTCGACGACCGTCACACTGACGGCCTCGAGGCTGCAGAACAGCAACACCTTCTATCCTGCGACGGCTACTCAGGTCGGCCCCACAGTCACGCTGACGCCATCCCGCGTAAATAACCAGAGCACTATCTATCCGCCGACTGTCGGCTATGTGGTCGCTCCGGCAAGGCTGAACAACACCAGCCAGTTCTACTCTGCTGCGCTGTCGGCGACCTACCAGCTCGCGCCCAGCCGGTTCAACAACACGCAGGCTCTTTACGCGCCGCAGGTCACGGCCACCTATTCGATCCTGCCTGCTCGACTGAACAACACGCAGGCCTTCTACAGCGCCGCGATCACTGAGTCTGTCTACGTCCCGCCTGCAGGCTGGGTTGAGACCTCGGCTGAGTACTCGGAGCTTACGACCGACGCGGAGTACTCCGAGCTCAAGGCAGAGACCCGTTACGCCCTGTTCGCAGCGTCGTCGAAGTATGTGACTCTGGCTGCGCAGAGATCGTACCGGCGCATAGCGGCTGGCGTCTCCTACATTCGCCCCCGCGTCACTGCACTGATCGGCGAGTTCCTGATCTTCCGCAACTTCTTCGAGACGGCGAGGGCGGTCGACCAACTGCTGCGCTCGTTTGCCAAAGGCTTGTCGGACAACGCATCGGCAACGGACGCCGCCGCCAAGACGTTTGGTCGAGGCCTGACCGAAGCACCCAAGGCATCCGACTCGCTGTCTCGCTTCACCGGCAAGACGTTTGCTGAAGCAGCGACCGGATCCGATTCCGCACGCAAGACCTTTGGGCGAGGGGTATTTGACACAGCAGCCGCCGGAGACACGCGGACTCGTGTCGTTTCCAAGGCGCGGACGGAAGCTGTTACCGCAGGCGACGTACTCACAAAGACGACCAACTTTGCCCGTACGCTGGCTGACAATGGCCGCGCTACAGATGTGGCGGCGAAGACCTTTGGCAGGGGGGTCAGTGATTCCAGCACAGCCAACGACATCTTCAGCAAGACTGCCTCGAAGAGCAGGACAGATGCCGCTACTGTGGCGGACATCCAGATCCGAACCATTGGCAAGGTTGCTGCGGACAACGCTCGAGCGACTGACCTCGAGTTCTTCAGCCTCACCCGTCCGATCAATAATGCGTTGGCCGCGCAGGACTTGGCCGCAAAGACATTCTCGCGAGGTAGGGCGGACGCTGCTCAGGCGACAGACATTCGCGCCAAGCTGATCGGCAAAGCGCTGTTCGACTCCGCCGTCATAAACGATGTGGTCAATGGCGCGACTGCTGGCGACAACCAGAACTTCCAGATTATCAAATCACCGTCAGACACCGCACGGGCGTCAGACATCATTTCTATTTTCACTACCTTTACAAGAGCGTATAGCGATGCAGCTCGCGCTACTGATTTGCCGTCAAAGTCCTTCGGGAAATCTCGTGCAGATCAGGCGGTGACATCTGACTCTGGCTTTGTTAAAAGCCAAGGTTACTGCAGTATCGATTACTTCATGGAGGACTATGTGGGCGCTACACGAACATTCTGAGGTTGAACATGAACACGAACGAAATGATCAAGGCCGCTGGCCGACTGAATATCAAAATCATCGGTCCCGATGGCAAGGTCAAAGAAGAACAAAACGTCGACAACCTCGTTGTCACTGTTGGTCTGAACTACATTGCAAGCCGCATCCGCGACGCATCAGCGACCGCAATGTCGCACATGGCAGTTGGCGCAGGCACGGCACCGGCTGCTGCAGGCAATACCGCTCTCGGCACTGAGCTTGGTCGCGTCGCTCTGACCTCGACCACCGCCACCAACAACCAAGTCGCCTACGTCGCCAGCTTCGGCGCTGGCGTTGGCACTGGCGCTGTGACGGAAGCTGGCCTGTTCAACGCATCAACTGGCGGCACCATGCTTTGCCGTACGGTTTTCAGCGTTGTGAACAAGGAAGCCGCAGACACGATGTCGATCACTTGGACGGTGACCATCGGCGCTGTGTAATTTTTCTGAGGCGAGTTTAAGATGGCGACTATTGTAACGCGAGCCGGAAAAGGCTCGCCTCTGACCAACACTGAAGTTGATGCCAACTTCACGAACATAAATACGGAGCTGGGGACGAAGGCAAACTCCTCGGCTCTGTCTTCGTATCTGCCGCTTACTGGTGGGATTGTAGGTGGTCAGCTCGAGGCTGGCGACCTCTTGGTCAAGTACAACTCAGCCACGTCGTGGACCACTCGTCTCGCAACTCCGTGGGATCAGCCTGCTGAAGTCTTGAACATGAATGAGAGTGGGTTCTCTGCTCTCACGTTCCATGTCGTCAACAAGTACGCCAACCTCTTCGGCTACGACGAAAACAATGTTCTGAAGAGCAACAACAACACGATCTGGCACAGCGGGAATTTCACCCCGTCGAATTACCTGCTGCTCACTGGTGGCACCGTCAGCGGGATCCTGAACACGACGGCGTCTGGCATTTTTACAGCTCATGTCGGCTACAACCCCGCCACAAACGTAGAGCGCTACACGCTTGGTGGC
>Ga0214163_1000042_pt1 | contig 50417 bp, 39 predicted proteins | sample LakMenepilimnion_2_FD_153001 | JGI IMG/M metagenome (GOLD analysis project Ga0214163, IMG submission 153001) | Freshwater microbial communities from Lake Mendota, WI - Practice 15JUN2010 epilimnion v4 | ecosystem: Environmental > Aquatic > Freshwater > Lake > Epilimnion/Euphotic zone | place... | reverse complement strand
GGATCCGTAACGAAAAATTATTTTGCGCTTATCAGTGGTGATCGCGAAGCCTTGCATTGGCTTTGGAATCGGTACTACAACCAGCTTGTAAAGATGGCTTCGTGTCAACTTTCGGGGGTTGTTGACCGGGTGTCCGATGCTGAGGATTTGGCGTCTACCACGATGTATGAGCTACATAGCGGCGTGGACCGGGGGCATTTTGAAACGGTCCGGAATCGCAATGAGCTTTGGCGTCTGTTGGTGAGTATTTCCCGCAATCACGCTCGGACTGCTGCCAAGCGTTCGATGACGCAGAAACGCAATCCTGGGCGGATGTTCGACTGGATAGGAGACCCTTCGGGAGGGGATCAAGCGGTCGGGAGGGATCCGGGGCCGGAGGAGGTTGCGTTGGTATCGGAGCAGTGTAAAGTTCTGCTTGATGTTCTTGATCGTTCGGACTCTGCGGGAACGCTGCGACGCGTTGCGATGTTACGGTTAGAGGGATTTTCGAATAGTGAGATTGCGAAAGAGCTCGGTTGTGCAAGGAAGACTGTGGCTGTGAGATTGGCTTTGATTCAGAATTTGTGGAAGCCCTACTTGAGTCATGAGCACCGAGTTACTAGCTAGGATAGCCGAAAAGTGCGCTGAGTTTGAGGTTTTGCTTGGCCAAGGGCAGCCTGTTGATCTTGATGCGTTCGTCCAGGATATCGACGAGAATGACAGGGAACGCGTACGCATTGAGTTAGAAGAGTTAGCATTAGAGCTTGGGTACACACCGGAGAAGTATCAAGGCTCAGGGAGTCTTGGAACAGAGGTGGAACGCTACGAGCTGAAGGAGAATCTTCAGAGTGGCGGGATGGGGCAAGTATGGGTTGCTGTCGATACGCAGTTCGGACGTTGCGTGGCGTTAAAGGAGCCGCTTGCTGGTGGTAAAGACACTATGGAGAAACGCAGCAGGTTTCTTCATGAAGCGGAGATCACAGCTCGGTTAAATCATCCGGGAATTGTACCGATTTACAGCAAGGGGCATCATCGGGACGGGACTCCTTATTACACGATGCGTCTGATTGCTGGCGAGGATTCTGGTACGCTTCTGGAGTTGATCAACGAACACCATAACAAGGTGTTCAAATCGTCTTGGGAAGCTCAGCATTCGATGGACCAATTGTTACAGCGATTGATCAAGGTAAGCAGTACAATTGCATACGCACACAACCAGGGTGTTGCGCATCGAGATATCAAACCCGCGAATGTTTTGACTGGGCAGTTCGGAGAGACGTTGGTAGTTGACTGGGGGTTGGCGCACACGATCCAGGATGGATCTGGGGGCCATATTCAACGTGAGTTCAGTCGGCCGAAAGGGGATGCAACAGCCGCAACTCTTGGGACGCTTGGATACTCCGCACCTGAACAACTTTGCACGGGTGCTTGGGCAACCGCGGCTTGTGATATCTATTCTCTAGGGGCGGTTTTGTACCACATTCTTACTGGAAGGCCTGCTTACTCAAGAGACCGATTCTCATCCATCGGTGATTTAGTCAACGCTGTCTCTACTGGAGACTTTCCGGCACCCCGAGCGGTACGAAGTTCGGTTCCGACTGGACTTGAGGCGATTTGTTTGAAAGCTATGTCGGTTGATCCCGAAGATCGATATGCATCAGCGTCCGATTTTGCGACTGACCTTCAATTCTTTATCGAAGATTTGCCGATTGTTGCGAGTCCCGATTCCGCAATATCCTCGGTCACTCGCTGGTTTCGGCATCATCGTACGGCTTTCTATTCGCTGCTTGCCACTATCTTCGTAGCGTTGATTGCTTTGTTGATTATCGGTGCTAGGCAATCGATGTACAACGGTGAATTGCGAGCGAAACAGGAAGAGCTTGAAGATGAGATCGATCAAAAGGAGCGTGCGATCACGGAAGCGGATCGTTTGAATCGTCGATCGATAGCGAGGGAATCGTTGGCGATCGATGCTTTGGCAACCTTTCCAGAAGTGCTGCTTGATGATGATGCGTTGAAGTACGCAGAGACTCCTGAGTCCCAGCAGTTTCGAAAGTTGTTCTTGTCGAAAGCATTGGAGTTTTATCAGCGAACCCTATATGACATCGATACCGAGACAGAGTTGGCTGACGTCAATCGCGATAAGCTGGTTGGAATGAATCAAGCCATTGCGAATTTGTATCGCGAGCTTGGTGATTACGCCCAGAGTATTGAATGTCTTCAAGAAGCTTCGTCGTTACTAAGGCCGATGATGCCTCACCTACCCCCTCGAGATGGAAAAAAGGATTGGTGGATTACCGATAAGCAAGCGATGAATGCTGCGAGGTTTGTTGGGAATGTGAATGCGTTGATGACAACGTTTCAAGCTGCCGGGGATTATGAAAAGGGATTGCAGGAGTATCAGGAGGCGAAATCTTGGGTGCCTCTGTTGACTACGCTATCGAAGGACAATGAACGAGTAAAACTTACTTTGATGGATTTACATCGCAATCACGCGATTTTCTTAGCACTTTCAAAGAAAAATGAGGAGGCTAAGGAGGCTTTTGGGAAAGCGATTGAATTCTCGGAAAAGCAAGTCGAGGAAGGTGGAGAGAGTGAGATTAGCAAACGGAACCTGTGGCGGATACAGCTAGACTACGCCATTTTTAGTCTTGGTATTGGAGAGACCAGCCAAGGGATAACGCTTCTTGACGAGACGATCCGAAGGATGGAAGGGGAGTCAAACTCAATTGAGTTGATGAACACAGATCAGCTTGCGATATTGGGATCTGCGTATCAGAACCGAGCGAGTTGCGCTAGGGGTGATGACGGCGGCAATGAGTATGTAGATTGGAATACGAGGGGGTTGCTGGTTAGCAGGGAGATGGTTAAACGCGCACCGAAGAGCCGTTATAACTTGTCATCTCTTAGGTACAATTTGTGTGCTACAGCCGATGCGGAAGCGAGGCGAGGGAATTTCCCAAGGGCGTGGGAATTGGTTTCGGAAGCATCCGACTTGGTCAGCAAACTGCACACGCAGAACCTAGAAGACGAGAAGACTGCTTGGGATTTTGCTAACACATTGCATCAAAAAGGTTTGATCGCAATGAATTTGAACAAGCGGTATGAGGGGGTGAAAGCCTACGAGCTCGCTTTGCCATTGCTTGTGAAACGCTATGAGAGCTTTCAAGGTGAAATGTACGACCGGAGCGTTGACACGAATCACGAAGTAGACGCTGAGAAACAGCGAGAATTCGAATCTTGGACTCGAAGGATGATCGAAGCATCGGTACTTGTTGGAGAGCAAGCAATTTTAAAAGCTGATTTGCCCTTTGCTGAAGAATTGTTTTCGCGTTGCCAAGATGTGATTTCGAAAACTCATCCTGACTTTAAACTTGCCACCCCGGTCGAAGAGTGGATTGCACCTTTTGTCACTCCTGCGACAACTGGTTACACACTAGTCCTTGATGCCTTGGGGCGAACTTCGCAGGCCAATTTTTGGGTGGAAAGAACCAGAACCAAGGAGATGGAATCGGCAGTTTTACGGCTTGAGATGCGATCGAAAGAGTGTGAGACGATACCCATTAAGGATTTGATCGCATTTGCGATGGAATCTGAGAGTCTGTATTGTCATGAGCTATCGTATACATTTTTCCAAGAGGCTTTTCGTCGGACTGATTTACCGGCGGATGCAATACTGCCGCCGGTTGTGGCCACGGCTGCACAACAAGCCTTGCGTGCAGCATTGCGTGATCCGGAAAATGCACAAAAGCATCGAAAAGTAGCTTTTGACTGGTTGCATGCACACGTTGAACGCTGGCCGCTTGTGCCCGACCATCCGGATACGATTTATCGCAATGTTCTTGAGCATTGGGCGAGTGATCCATTATTGGCTTGGACCCGAAATGAGAATGGGCCTTTGAAACTGAAGGCTGCCGAGTTCGAAGCTTGGGAGGCATTTTGGCGTGGGTTACACCGCCGGTACAGCGTCTACTAAGAACCGCCGTATACGAAGGAGTATGCGATCTACTCGTTGGCTTAGATCCCCATCGTTCTTGCGGCTGGATAGCAGTGTTTAGGACAGGCCTGCAAAGCACATTTGTTCCATGCCAGATGCATAGGCGGGTGTGAACCTTTTTACCGGCTGTAGATCCTTTCGCCGGTGCGTGGCCTTTCTGTCTGACTGTGCGATTTAGGGACAATTGTTAAGGGGCAATAATTCTCGGAGTATGGCGTTTCGTTGCCCGCGATACGGACAGGTTCGGAATTTCGGGTATACTTCTTTGAGAATACCCTTAATGCCCTCGGTCCAGCCTTTCCTACCCTCCGTTGTCGATGCAATGACAGAACTTGTACCAATGCAGCTTGCACGGATCGTCATGAACGATCTGATGAACCAGTATGTTATTTTCTTGAAAGAGATCGATGGGGAGCGACAATTTCCGATTGTGATTGGTTTTTTTGAAGCCACGAATATTAATCTCAGAGTTACGGCGATGGAGCGTCCTGATAGGCCATTGACTCATGATCTGATCATTGGGGTCACCCAGTCGCTTGGTGCGAGCGTTGAGTCGGTAGTGATCACAGACTTTCACGATGAAGTCTTTTTGGCGGTGCTACGGCTTAAACGCGATGGGGAAGTCATCGATGTGGATGCAAGGCCATCGGATGCAATCGCTGTTGCGGCTTCATTCCAACCGATGTTACCTATTTGGGTAGCCAAGCCGGTTTTCGACGAACTTGCCAAGTAAAGTCATTTCTTTTTATCGAAGGATAGAGACCTCATGTGGATCTTCGACGCACACCTTGATCTTGCTTTGAACGGCGTTGACTGGAATCGCGATTTACGTCAATGCGTCGATGATATTCGAGCTCAAGAACAAGCGGCAGGTATGTTGGAAAAGGGTAGGCAAACGAACACTTTGTCTTTTCCTGAATTGCGAATTGCTCAAGTCCCGGTCTGTTTGACCACGTTACTTGCGCGTCAAGAGATGACGATTGATCATACATTCGGGTGGACGTCCCCTCAGACGTGTTATGCGATGGCGCATGCTCATTTAGCGTATTATCGGGCTATGGAGCGAAGTGGTTATCTGAGGATGATTCGCACTCGTCAGGAGCTTCAGAAGCATTGGAGAGCTTACACAGAGCAGAACGGTGTTGGTTCCGGTGGAGAGGATACGCAGTTAGTTGGTTCGACGAGCAATGAAGCGCCGTTGGGATTTATCTTGACCATGGAGGGGGCAGATCCTGTTCTAACACCTGAGACTATTTATGAATTTCACGAAGCGGGTCTTCGAGCATTGGGGCTGACCCATTACGGAACGAATCGTTACGGAGGTGGTACGCGAAGCGAAGTTGGTTTATCGCTCGATGCGATTGAATTGCTCAAGCACTGTGAGAAGCTTGGTATAACCATCGATGTGACCCATCTTTCCGATGTTGCGTTCTGGCAAGTGATCAAGCATTTCCAGGGTCCAATTCATGCAAGCCATCAGAATGCGAGAGCGATCTGCAATTGGCAACGGCAGTTTAGCGACGATCAGATCAAGGTCGTCATTGAGCGTGGTGGGGTATTAGGTGTCGCGTTAGACATCATTATGATGCAGGATGGTTACGTTCGAGGGGTGTCGAAGAACGAGGTGACGTTAGAGCGTGCGGTGGATCAAATCGAGCATGTTCGTAAGTTGGCTAACGGGTCGCTTGCGAACGTAGGGATTGGAACAGATCTCGACGGGGGGTATGGATGCGAGCAGACACCTGCGGACTTGAATCGCTACCGCGACGTACAGAAACTCGTACCAATGATGTTGGCGAGAGGATTTTCTGAAGAAGAGATCGAGTCCGTGTTCTATGGTAACTGGATGAAGTTTTTTAGCAGAGTGCTTCCTGAATAACACAAGAAGCGTCTGAATCGAATCGAACCGAATGCACTGCCTGTGTTTTTCTCGATGCTTAGCGAGAGGGCTTAATAACTTCAATTTGATTTCGAATCTGGGAGATACCAGGTTCGAAGCTCAGCATGGTTGCAGCCAGTTCGGCTTCACGCTGTGAAGCGACGCTGCCGCGTAAGACCGCTACACCTGCGTCCATTTGTAGTTCGATATCTGGATAGCCAGCTCGCCGCAAGCGATCTTGTACTTCGGTTCGGAATTCAGGGCTGCGGATCACTTCTGCGGCATCCTGCTCGCTGTCGTCTAGGACGAGCTTCGGATAGTACATACTTTTCTTGGGCAACGGTGGAAGTGGACGATTGACCCTTTGCGAACTTGTCTCCAGCCGAAGGTTGGTTGTCGACGAGGCAACATTGCCAGTACCGACTGCTTGGGTTGCTCCGACGAAGCCCTTTAAGTCGGTTCGGTTCGAGCCGACGAAGTCCCCTCGTTGGCGATTCCCTCGAACGAATCTTCCGTTGGCTTGGATACCGCCGCCAGGGTTATTGCCAACGCTTAGTCCATTCGGGCCGATCGGACCGGAGTTCGCCGATGCATTCGTGAAGGAGCCCGAACCGGCCCGCGCCGATGGTGATGTTTGTTGGATATTTCCTGGTGCGTTTCCAACGGTTCGATTTCCGATGAGCTGTGCAAAGGTTTGTTGCGAACTGAAAGAAGTACCACCTAGGAACGCAGTGGAGAGCAACAGTAAGCTTCGTAGTCGGTTCGGTTTTCGTCTCATCGGTAGGATCTTGTATTCAGGTGTTGGCGTATTGTGGATGAACCGTTGTTCTCGCGTAGTTCGAGACGAGTTATTGAATACCTGTAGGTTGTGTCGTCGATGGATCTGAAGTGTCATTGGCTTTGGCCGGCTCGACGACTTCTCCGATCGATTCCCCTAGCTTTATCCAATGTTCTGAATCATTGTATCGAATCAACACACGATCCGTATCAATCGTCGCGACTAAGATTTCATGCAGCGGGCTTGGGATTAATTTACCCGCTTCTACCTTCTCAATTCTACCTCTCGCGTTGGTACTAAACCAAGCTTGGGTAGCTCCTTGTCGATTGACCGTGATCGCTTTGAGTTCCATATCGCGGAGAGCTTTTGCGAACCCTTTTGCAAATGGGTTTCGTTGTACCAGTACATCTCCTTGGGAGAGTTGCTCGGCTGCTTCATCGGTAATGATCCAATCACTCAATGCCGTATCGGATGCTGCGTCATCCAAGCAGAGGACTTGGATGCTGAGATTCACATCGAGGCGACCATCATTTCCAAGTGGATTGAGGCTTACAGAGCGAATTTTCTGAAGGTGGCTGGCGCGGCGAAACGCATCGAGAAAAGCGGTCAGTTTCGTCAGCGTTGTTTGTCCTCGGACGGAGTAATCGATGCGATGGCCGACGCGAACGCGTTTACCTTTTTTGGTGCGTGATTTGATTTCGATTGGGGCTGGTTGTGATGCGTCGACGCTTGCAGAGGCTAGTTCATAGCGGTCGACCATTTCCAGCAACCATTGCTGGTAAAGTGATTTCGCGATGGCTGGGTCGGCTGGAAGGGCGCGGTGCTGATACTCATCGAGACGTTTAGCAGCCTTTTGCGCAGCGAACCGTGTCTGATTGTCTTTTTGAATATCGTTAGAGAGCTTATCGATGTTCGCAGTAAGTTCTTGTCGGGGCTCTTCAATCCAGCCACGGTAGAGTTGGTCTGCTCCATAGAGTCCAAAGACTGATCCGCCGGCAATCAGCAACCATTTCATGGTGGGAGTCATGACTTCACCTCAGCGGGAACAACGGTTGTTTGATTGTTTGATTGATTGTTTGATTGATTGGTTGGTTCAGTGGGGGATTCGGTAGGAGGAATGTCCGGTGGTTGAGTTGTGGGAGGTTGTATGGTGGGAGGGGTGGGCACTGGAGTTTCACTGGTCGCTTGAGGCTCAACAGGTTCAGCAGATTTCTCGGTTGAGGCGGCTGGTTTATCGGGTTTTGCTTTTTCGGTCGCTTCGATTGCTTCGAATCGTCGGAGACCTGGAGCCGTCAGAGGGAATTCGATGTGGGATTCGAATTGCCAAGGGTACTCTTGGGAATCAGGGTTCTGCGTGATTTGTTTACTGATGATGGTGTATTTTGCACCTCGAATACGGTTTTCGAGATCTGAGATGATTTCTTGGGAACGGACTTGCATCGCTAGGTCGATCGATCCACTTCCTTTTGCATTGACTGAGCCGCTTAGTCGCCGCACGGTCGCTTCTTGGCCGTCAGGCAAACGAGATGCAAGATCTGAGAGTTCAGCGACCCAATCAACTTGATCGGATAGCCAGGCTTCAACGGTTGTGACTTGGTCAGCTTTCTCTTGATACTTCGAAGTGACTTTCGCTTCGTTGCGAAGGTTCGAGTCCAATGATTTCGCTTCAGATTGCAGGTCCCAGATGTCTGTGAGCAAGAAGTATCCTGCGACGGAGGCAGAAGCGACACCGAGCCCTCCGATGGCTCCCCAACGCACCCAAGGATTCGGTGGTTTTGGCGGGCGTTTGGGGGCTAACAAATTAACAGGTAACGATTGACTTAGGATGTCGAGGGCTGCTCCAGCGTTCGCAGCCGATTTTGCGCTAAGCTCGATTGGGTTGCCTGTAACATTCCATCCGTAGTATGGGTCGACCCATTGTACGTAGACTTGGTCTTGCTGCTCGACCGCTTCACCGACGCTTCGAGCGAATTCGCTGTTGACGAAAATACACCATGAGACCGGTTGATCGGTTACCGTTGAGGGTAAGAGCGTCAGGCAGCGTTTCGCTTCGGTGTCTATCTGTTCTGCGACTCGATCTGCGTCTTCGGAGCTGTAGCGAATGGTTCGCAACAGTACTGGAACTTTGCCGTAACAAATCGCGATCTCTGCCTCACCAGCAAGGAGGTGTACAGCAACGACCATGGAATCCGCATCGACGGAAACTTCTTTAAGAATCCGCAAAGGTGCAAGTTGTCTTGAACCGATTCCAAGAAGCTTTAGACCAGCTTCATTGCATTGTTCTTGGATGGACGCCAACTGGTTTTGGCTCAGGGCAAAAGCAAATACTTGTTGTCCTGAAGTGGTGTTGGTTCCATCGCTGGGAATTTCGGGGACGAGGTAAAAATCGACGATTGGAGGTACTTGTGATTCGCCTTGTTGTTGTTCGACTTCGGCGGCAACTAGGACGGGAAGTTCTTCTGCGGAGGCGGGAGGTAGATTCAATGGGAGCAGATCTAGCTCGGGTCGCGAGAGTAGAACGACGATTCCTTTAACGGCGATCTTTTGCGTTTTGAAGTGATCGGCTAGGACCGACAGCGGTTTCAATCGCTTGGGCTCTTCGCCGGTCGAATCGGTATTTTCTGTAGATTCCGCCACGAGGCTTAAAGCACCGAGTTCTGTGCTTTTAACGCTTCTGGAGTTTGGAGTCAGGACGAAGAAGGAGACCGAGTCACGATCCCAGTGAACAATGGCGACACGTCCGCTGAAGGTTTGCGGCGAGGATTTCCGGGGAAGAAAGGAGAGTTTCTCGAAAGGGTTCATTGAACGCCGGGTTGTAAGGATTCTGCTGAAAAACCGCGATCCCAGGGGTGCCACACTTGCACATCGCGAACTTGTGCTGGAATTTGCCTCGCATCGATCACAACGGTACATCGAAATACCGGACTCTTTTCATCCCGGAAACCTACCGATTGTAATGAGAAAACGTCGCTTCTGGTCGTTAAAAACGGTTCGAGCTCTACGAGTTTGCGTGCGTCGACCAAACCTTTCTCCATAAGCCAAGCAATCGATTCAATCGATTCCTCTGGGCCACGCAGAGCGGCTTCCTGACGCGTTTGAATTATTTTTTGGGCTAGGGCAGGGTCGATTCCTGGCACCGCGGCAAGAACGATTGCAGGGGCCGTCGTGAAATCAATCCGCCCTTCGATGATCGGTTGGGGCTGAAGCGTTGTCTCGTCAAGCAGCTTCCTGATGGATGATCGGAACTCCGGAGTTCCGCTTGCCCACGGACTCGTGATGGAATTCCCTTGCGAAGCTGCATTGCCTTGGGTGCCTGAACCACCTGCTGAACTTGATGGTGAATTTGCGCTTTGCGAAGTGCTTGCAGATCGCGCCGCGCCACCGATTGGACTCGCGTCCAAATTGACGTCGATTACTTCCAGAACAGAGGTAAGTTGGTATCTGGGAGGATCCTGCCAGTTTGGAGTCCATTGCTCAGCGGTAACGGATGCTTTTGATGAGCTCGCTCGAGTTGAAGGACTTTGTCCCGACTGCGAACGAGGTCTGCCGGAACCATCGATAGGAAGGCGAGAATTTGGCGCAAGGGCGCTGCGATTAGAGTTCGGTGCATTGGATCCGGTTCTTGTGCGATTTCCAATTCCCGGTCCGTACTGTCGCATTGCAACGATAAAGTTGGCTTGGCCTACCGACAGTGCTTGGCTAAGTTCTTTATGAAGTTTACGCAAGTCCGGTTGATTGAGAGCGATTTTAGGTTTGCCGTCTGGTTTCTCATTTCGTTCCCCCTGGACCCAACTAAGGTACCCTTTCCATGCGTTGCCGCTTTGCTCTGAAGTTGCATCGGTCAGGTTCTCTCCCGTGGCATTGGAGTTGTTCGCAGGAGTTGAGTTGAGTTTCGATAGATCCCTGAGCATAGGGTTTGCGTTCAATGATCCGGTAGGGTCAACGAGAAGCTTGCCAAGCAAAGCGTCCTCCCATGGATCGATTTGGTAGTTTTGATCAAGGTCACCACCGAACCATCGAAGTCGCAATCGGTCTGCTGCTTCTGTGCGTTGCTTGCGCTGCGTTGGGGACTGTAAACCACTCGAGCTTGCTTGAGCGAGTATATCTTGAGCGACAGCGGCAACAGTTCGTACGCCGAACTGCGCAAGCCAAGCATCGACTGACTCTTCGTCGGCATCGGGTAGTTGAAGCATAATCGTTCTTGCGATGCCCGGTCGTACTTGATTCCATTTCAACAACGTAGGGATGTGAAGCTTTCCTCCCTCACTTTCGAAGCCCCATTTCCAGTTCTTGATGGAGCCTTGCGATAGATCGTTGGGGCCATCGCCTGATACGGATGCGGTATCGTTCGATCCGAAGGATTGCTTGCGTCCAAGGATAGCAAACTGCCAAGATGATTCATCGTCAGTCTGCGAGTTCAACCGCGTGGCCTCTTCTTCAATAGATCGCGAGAAAATTTTCTCGGGATTGGTTCCATTAAGAAGCGTATTTCTGATCGCAAGTGGTTGTTCAAGAAATGCGGCGGCGAACTCCACACCGCTCAGTGCCGCCAATCGAGCCTGGACTTGTTCTTCTTGCAGGCGAGTCACGCGATATTCATTCTCCATTTCGAAGGAGTATCGGTATGCTGCGAGCGAGATTAGCATCACTAAGACCACAACAACGAGTAACGCCATTCCTCTACGGTTTAGTCGTTTAGGGGTGACTCGTTTTGCAGTGTTCCGTTGTTGAATCTTGGATGCTTTTGGCATTATCGTATTCCTCCAAGATTTGGCTGCGAGGAATTCGAAATGGGCATTCGATCCCTTCGTCCCGTTTCAACGATAATGACGTAAGTGCTCTCCGAGACATCCATCAATCTTTCGTTTCCGGAATTGGGTTCGAGCATCTCTCGGGCGGCGTTGGTTTCAGGGTCGAAAAGTGGGTTTTCCATCTCTTCTGAGTCGGTTTCGGAGGAATCGCTCTCCGAGTCTTTGGGAGGTGGAAGAGGTTTTTTGAACTCCGATGTGGGTGGGAAATCGAAAGTAATTGCCACTGCACGAGGCAAGCCTCCTTGGGTGGAGGAACTCCATTCCGATAACCAAGAGTTCCCATCCGAGAAGTAGAACTTGGGTTTCACCACACCGTAGAGTCGCGTTTCATTCAAGGGTGGGATCGATTCCGATTCGTCATCGATCAGCGATTCAAGGTTTGTACCGCGCGGTGGATTCGAACTATTTGTTGAGGAATCTCCGGATGATCCACGGCGAGAGAGTCGCGGCGTTTGGATTCCGTTGGTCGGTTGATTAGCTGCCAAGTACGTGTCGAAATAAGATTGTGGTATCCATTCGCGTCGCACTAGTTCATATTGAATCGAATCAGGATCTTGGATTTCGGCTATGGGTTGAGAATCTGGATCAGATTCAACAGGTTCCAATCGATATTCCACGTCGATCATACCTGAGCCCCAGATGGAGCTTTTCCATTGCTCCATAGCTGCATCTTCTGCCGTGCTTGTCATGGACTCAAGCGATAAGTCTTGGAAGGAGCCGTTGGGAGAGGTTAATGCGTCGGATTCTCCAAGGCGTTGGAGGAAGGGGATTGGATCGAGTGAAGGAACGACGGAGGCGATGAACCCAGAAATATCTCCTTCAAAACTCACGGATCCGGCAAGAGGATCATTTGCCAAGCTACCTTGGGAGGGTCCTTTTGCAAGGTGGTCAAGATCGTTGCTTAGCCAGTTACGCGTTAACCTCAATACGCGAACCCGCTGAGTTAATTTCCAACTGCGTTCTTGGGATCGCTGCAAGGATTCCATCATTCCCCAGCCCAGCAGCATTAAAACGGAGAGCAGCGAGAGGGCGATCATCAATTCAAGAATTGTGTACGCGCGTCGAGCACATGGCGAAGCGAAGTCAAACCGGAGTATCGCTGTCTGATTCAAATGCGAATTTCGTTTTGTAAATTGGTGCAGTGATCGCGTCATTGTTGCCTGCGACTTGACGGTATGCTGGTCCGTTGCGGATTGCTTTGACTGACCCCTTGCGCAGCATCTATTCTTGGAGAACGCCGCACCAAGCGTTTCAATTGCACGAGAGGTTCGGCTTCTGGACCGCTCGAAACAGTTGTGTTCGCTGAATCAAAAAGTTCAACTGTAATCGATACCAGTTCGCTTGCTTGTGGCGTACTTGAAGCGTTATCGGGATTTGCAGCAGTGGTACCTGAGGGTGGGTTGAACGGCGTGCTGAACGGGTTGCTTTGTGGCGAAGATTGAGTTGCGAGTGATTGGGTAGCGGAGGGAGAGATTTCCGTGGGATCGGCGAGCGGAATCGGTTCGATAACCACACGGTAGCTTCGCGGTTGCCCACCTGGTAGCACGGCGGAATACGATTCTTGATCGCTTCCTGCTTGAACCGCAAGGATCGATTCATCCATAATGGATTGAGCTTGTATCAACGCACCGATTCGCGTTTCCGCTTTGCTGCCGAAGCGAGTCCCTAACGAGATAAGGGAGAGTAAAACCATGGCGCTTGCAGCGAGAATGGCCGTCGCGATCATAACTTCCAGGAGGGAGAATGCGTAACGCGACCTAGCCAATCCAATCATCGAATAACCTCGAGTTCACCCGTTGCAGCGGTGAATGAAACGGTGATAGTCTGACGAGCTTTGGTGTCGAAGAGGGTGATTTCGGCATCGCGTCCACGTCCTTCAGCACTCATCGGAAGGCACCAGCTCATTGAGGAACCAGTCTCGGTTTCCCCAAAACTATCGTTTGTGCCTGAGTACCCATCGGCTCCCGAGGTACGCGAGTCGATTCCAGAGGAAAAGGAGTTGCTTGCGGTGGATTGTTCGGCTGTAGAACTTGAACTCGTTTCATCGAAAGATTCGTCGAGCGAATCGGAAGCGATTTCATCGAGCCAAGCTACGGAGAAGACAACGATATTCGCGGGAAGCTTCCAAGTTCGCGTGGTGACACCTGAGTTTACAGTACTAGGGTCTTTATCTGTAAGACCTCGACTAAGGGACTTGTTCGATGCAATGTTTGAAGTAGCGCGAGGGCTGGAATAAGAGCCCATGTTCGCGTTCGTCGATGGTTTTGAATTGGTAGAAGAAGTTTGGGGATCGGAAGCAAGATCGGAGTGGTCGGGAGACAATTCACCAGCGATCAGGCTGTCTATGCCACCGGATCGCATTTCGCTTTCACCTTGTTGGATTTGGAGAAACACAGGTGCACCGGTCATCATGGCTTGATAACGCCCATCTTCGATGGCCTCTCGAAGTTTCTGAGTCGCTTCGCTCAACTCCGCTTTCCGCAATGGCCGAGCGATGCTTGGCCATGCAATGGCAAGGATACCAGCGAGAAGAACTACCACGATCATCATTTCGAGGAGCGAGAAACCGGATCGAGATGAGGGAAGCTCACGTCGAGGGGAGGTTGCTGTGAGCGTCTCTGCGAAGATCGAGTTCGAGGTAGTGCTGTAAAGGATACGATTGATTGCCATTTTTTTACTAACTGCCATTTTGTATGTGGCTTGTCGGTGATTACTTCGATCCTGAATCGGATTCATCGGAGGCTGGTTGATTGCTAATATCATCGGCTGTGCCTGGCTGACGATCTGGTCCGCTCGAGAAAATTCTTGGGAAAGCATCGGTACCTTTGCTGTCTTCAGAATCTGCCGATTCGAATTCGTATTGGAACTCGCCACCCCACGGATCGCGTGGTAGTTTGCCCCCTTCGATGTACGGGCCATCCCAGTTCTTTGAAATCGACTCGTCTTCTGGAGCCGCGACTAGGGCTTGCAACCCTTCTTCGGTCAATGGAAACGACTTCATGTCCACCACATACATCTTAAGAGCGGAGGCAAGGTTTCCGATTTGCGCTTGAGCGGTTCGAATGTCAGCTTTCTTTTGGGTACCGAGCAATCGGGGGCCAACGAGTGCAATGAGTCCGACGAGAATGATCAGAACGATCATCAATTCGAGCAGGGTAAGGCCTTTGCGGTTTTGACGTTTCATTGTGGATAGTTTCATAGTGGATAGTGTCCTTTCTTATTTTGTTTGTATTCGTTGACGTGGTTTAAATTGTGTGATTGGGATGGAGATCAACCAACCGAGGAGTTGAGATCGAAGACGGGGAGCAAGACGCCTACGATGACAAACATCACCATACCGCCGATAAAAATCAGCATCATCGGTTCGATCATTCGGACGAGTACTTCCAGTTTGCGTTCGATCCGTCCATCGATGCGATCTGCGATCTTGACGAGGACTTCGTCGAGGGTGTTTGATTCTTCTGCGATGCGAATCATGGCCATGACTTGTGGGGGGATCAAGCCGCTTGCGGCTAACGGTTTCGATAGCGAGTCACCGGCGGTGACATTATCGACCGATTTGAGCATCGCTTCGGCCAACAGGATATTTCCTGTCGACTCGCTGCTGATGCGTAATGCCCTAAGCAATGGAACGCCGTTTTTGAGCATTGTCCCCAGGACGCGGCAAGCGCGAGAGACTGCTGCGTCGTGGAAGATATCGCCAGCAACCGGCGTTTTGAGTTTCACTTGATCGATGATTCGGCGGCCTTGATCGGTTTTCATCCATTTCATGAAAGCCACCACCATGGCGACGATGGCAAGAATGACAAACAAACCGTAGTTCTTCAACACGTTGCTTGCAGTTAACAAAACGACGGTGATGATTGGCAATCCGGTTCCGTTTTGTTCAAGCCGATCGAAGAAGGGCTGAAATTTCGGGACTAGGAAGACCACCATGGCAGATACGATAATTGTTCCGACGACACCGAGGATCATTGGATAGGTAAGCGCACCGATGATTTTGCTGCGCATCTCGTCTTGCTTGCGCAAGAAGTGTGCTGTGCGTTGCAGGGATTCTTCGAGGAACGCACCTTCTTGTCCCGCGCGAACCATACTGAGGGTCAGTTCGGAGAAAATCGTTGGGTGTTTCCCGAGCGCAACATCGAGCGTATCCCCTTGAGAAACACCGTCATGGATAGCCATGCAAGTTTCTTGAAGCTTTGGGTTTTCCGTTGCTTCGGAGAGGATTTTCAGGGACTCAAGCATTGGCACCCCGTTGGTGAGCAAATCAGCGAGCTGGGCGCAAAAGTCTGCAACTTGCTCTTTCTTCACTCGTTTTGGGAGCGAGATCGTGATCGACTTGGACTTCGGAGCCGCATCCTCCAACCGCATAGGATACATGGCTTGAGCGCGAAGCTTTTGCATCGCTTCTGCGCGAGTCGATGCCGCAACGACCCCGGAGAGTTTCTCTCCAGTACTCGATTTCGCGGTGTATGCAAACTCAGCCATGATTGGAATTGGTTCGTTTTGTGCGTTAGGTTAGGAAGGGTTCGAGTTGGAACAGTTTTAGGAGGTAGTCTTCGCTAATCGGCTTTCGTTACCCGCATCACTTCATCGATCGTGGTGATACCTGCGAGGACTTTGTTCCATCCGTCGACTCGCAAGGTTTCCATTCCCGCGCGAATCGCGGCTTGTTTGATTACATCGGTGGTCCCTGCTTGGGTCAGCAGATGACGAATCTCGTCATTGGTGACCAACAACTCATAGATTCCAAGTCGACCACGGTAACCGTTGCGTCGGCAGCGCTCGCAGCCAACTGGACGGTAGAGTTGAAGATTTGGATCTAAGCGTTGTTCGACGGGGAAGTCGTCTGGCAGGTCATCCGGATCTGGATGGTAGGGTTCTTTGCACTCAGAGCATAGAACGCGTACGAGTCGCTGCGCCAGGACACCTTCAACGGTGCTAGCAACGAGGAACGGTTCGACACCCATGTCCCCAAGTCGCATAAACGCACCTGCGGAGTCGTTGGTGTGCAAGGTGCTGAACACCATGTGTCCCGTAAGAGAAGCTTGTGTTGCATTCTCCGCAGTTTCTAAGTCGCGGATTTCACCCACCAGAATCACATCTGGGTCGTGCCGCAAAATCGCTCTTAGACATGCAGCGAAAGTGAGTCCGACTTTGGAGTGAACTTGGATTTGGTTGATCCCTTCGAGTTGGTACTCGATCGGATCTTCCGTGGTAACAATTTTAATGTCCTCGGATTTGATTTCGCTCAGAGCGCTATAGAGCGTTGTGGTTTTACCGGAGCCGGTCGGGCCCGTGACGAGAACGATGCCGTGTGGAAGTCGAATCAGTTTCTGAAATTGATCGTATACCTTGTCAGGCATACCGATTCCCTTCAGGGAGAATTTCAAGTTCGACTTGTCCAAGACCCGCATGACGACACTCTCGCCGTGGAGCATTGGGATGACAGAGACGCGGACGTCGATTTCACGTCCGGAGACACGCAGCTTGATCCGGCCGTCTTGAGGAACACGCTTCTCGGCGATGTTCAGTTTCGCCATGATCTTCAGACGACTGATGATCGCAGCGCGGAATTGATTCATTTCAGGTGGTGTGGGTTGCTTTTGCAGAACACCGTCGATTCGATGCCGAATCTTAAGCCCAGCTTCTTGGGATTCGATATGAATATCACTCGCACGAGCCTCGATCGCTTCGGTCAAAATCTCGTTGACCAGTCGCACCACGGACGCTTGTTGGGCTTCTTCGGCATCTTCCAAGCTATCCGGATCGATCCCTTCAAGCATCTCGACATCACCACCCTGCAAGCGTTGCAGAGCGATCAAGCCGTCGATGGTTTCCGAGCCGATGCCGAGGAATTTTTTTGTCAGGCGTTGAATGATTTCAGAGGTGGCCATCACCGGGCGAACTTCGACTTGTAGTTCGGAGGCCACTGAGTCGATGGCAGCAAAGTCGAATGGGTTGCTCACCGCAAGTCGCAACCAACCGTCTCCCTTTTCCAGAGGAAAAACAGAATGGCGGTGAATCAGTTTGGCAGGAAATCCATCTAAAGCGTCCCCGGCGACCTCCGATTCGTCGCTTCCAAGCCATTCGATCTGCATGGAACGCGCACCGGTCTCGAGCAGTTCGTTCGAGCTTGGAAAACTCCAGCGTTCCACCAAAGCATCCAATGGAGCACCTGCGTTCAAGCAGTCCGCAAGTTCGCGCAGCTTGACCGAATCGAGCACTGGCAAAATGCCATTAGCATTCGAAATCATGCGTCAATCCTATTGGAACAAGAACGTTCGCTCCGCGAACTTGTTATGGTGGGAGGGTGGGCGGGTAATCCTTGGGAGACGACGCACCGACGAGGAGGATCGAAGGTGGTGGCAGATCAATCTCAGCCGACGTCTGTCTTGGGATTGTGGGGGTGGGACGCTTGGGTTTCCCGAAGCTCTCTAAAGTATCTTTCGGCATCTGGATCCGGTCAAGGTTGATCGGATCCCTGAGAATGTCCGCAATCCCTACAGTTTGACGGTCCTTAGCCCCTAAGCCTTAGGGTTTGAAGCCCAGAATTCTGATTCCTGACCATCAAATTCCCCACAATGTGTCGAGATTTCAACTAAAAACCCCTCTAGTGGCGGAGAAAGCCCCTTTTGGAGTACGTGGCGATTGATCGATCGCAAGGAGAGGGTGAATATGGAATTGGTATTTCTGAAAAAGCCACCGCCGGGATTAGGAAATATTATTCTTTAATTTTAGAAATAATTGGATGGTTTGGATGGGAAATGCCGCGTGGGCGGGGTTAGTTCAATCGTTTTGGAGCGTTGGGGACTTCGACGCGGTGTTGTGCACCGTGGGTTTTTCCGAGTTTCTCGGCAGCCCCATCGCGGAAATCGCGAGCGGTTCGGTAGGTAGTCACCAGTCGAATACCGCATTCGAGGAAGAGCCAGTCTTTAGCGCATCGCTGAACAAGCAGAGATCGATGTTGGACAAGTTCACGATTCTCCGATTGTGTTTTGGCACTCGCTGCATCGGGTGGGTTTGGGCTTGAGGGTGAGTTGCTTGGGGAGCCATTCGGGGATGCGTTGGGATCCACGGTCGATGATTCGCGAGGCAGTGAGGAGACGTAGCCTTCGGCGTACGACGCGCCGCTTCCTCGCGCGTAGCCCCCATAAATAAGTTTTGCGGCGGTGGCGATGGTGATCATCAGTTCTCTGAAGAGTTGGATCGCATTCTCTACGTCGTTTCTTGGGCCATAGAAGAAGAAGAGAGTTCGATGTCCTTTGCGTGAGGAGAACCACTGGGTCATTGGGAAGATGTGCAAGGTTAGGTAGGTAGCGAGATCTTTTTCCCATGAAAGAGCACGGGAACCGCTGACTGGACAAGCTTGTCGCGTGTAGAGGATCGATTCGATCCCCTCTTCACTCGCTAGGTCAGCGCGACTGAGGTTGTGTCGTAGCATGAGAGCTTGCATCATCCGCAGTGCGTTCTCTCGTTCCGCTTCGGTGGAAGCTTGATTCCTCGCCGTATTGTCGATGGCTTTCAATCGTTGGATGATTTTCTCAAACTCAGCTTGGGTAAGATCGCCAGTTTGTTTCTTTTCGACTCCGCCGGTCGAGTCATGACTACACCGAGCGTTGGGTCCTGGTCGCCAGAGTGATGTGACTCGATACACGCCATCATCCCGCGCGTCCCATGTATCGTGGAGGACATGGTCGATGACGGTGCATAGGTGAGCATGTGGTCTGCCTGCTCGTTGGCATTGGATAACCGTAGGGCCTTCGGGTAAGAGCATCTCGTCGATGGTTATTGGCTGGGATGGTAATGGGAATGGCTCCCATCCCAATTCGCGTAGGTATGGACTGTAAATACTGTTGGGAACACCGTTGCGGGGAGAAGTGCCGTAGCGTTCTTTGAGTGTGTCGTAGACATCGCGGTAGGCCAAGCCGGTAGCGATGGCGATAGCGCGACTGACGCAATCCCCGGTTAGTCCAACGAATCCACCGACGGATCTTCCGCCGTCGTTCCAAGAGAATTTTCTTATCGGTTGCATCCTAAACCCCTGTCATCTCCCTCTGTATACCCAGCGATCTATTTTGAGCTTTGCTTGATCCAATAATTGCTTGATCCAATGTTTAAAAGAGCTCAGAGCCCTATCGCTCTAGCTCGACTGAAATCACTTCATCCAGCAACAGTTTAGGGGCTGGGGAATTCCTAGAAACACAAGGCTTCGTTCGATCGAGGAAGCCAATTTACCCTTGGTGTAGGATCTCGTGAATGACATTTGCCGGATCGACGCCGGTGAGCTTCGCATCTAGCCCTTGGAATTTTGCGGTAAAGCGTTCGTGATCGATTCCTAGAGTATGCAAAAGCGTCGCATGGAAATCTCGAACATGAACAGGTTTATCGACGATGTTGTATCCGAATGGGCAAGTCTCACCATAAAGGGTGCCACCTTTGATTCCTCCTCCAGCCATCCACATCGAGAAACATCGAGGATGGTGATCGCGTCCGTAGTTGTCCGCAGTAAGTTTGCCTTGGGAGTAATTCGTTCGACCGAATTCACCACCCCAAACAACCAAGGTATCATCGAGCATGCCACGATCTTGCAGGTCTTGCAAAAGAGCGCCGGTCGGTTGATCTGTCTCGGAGCATTGAGTCCGCATTCCTCCTGGGACACCGCCATGGTGATCCCAACCTTGGTGGTATAGCTGGATGAATTTTACACCTTGTTCGGCGAGTCGTCTCGCGAGCAAACAGTTAGCGGCAAATGTACCGGGTGTGCGGACTTGAGCTCCGTAGCGATCGAGTGTCGATTCGCTTTCACCGGACAGATCGGTGACTTCCGGAACGCTTGATTGCATCCTGTAAGCCATTTCATACTGTGCGATGCGAGCGGTGAGTTCTGGATCGGCTGTCCGTTCGGCTTGGACGCGGTGTAGTTGTTCGAGTCGGTCGAGCATCTTTCGGCGGCTCGATGCGTCGACACCAGGTGGATTTGTTAAATACAGCACTGGTTCTTTCCCGGAGCGAAACTGGACTCCTTGGTAGCGAGCGGGTAGAAAGCCGGCTCCCCAAAGCCTCGAATAGAGTGGCTGATCGACTTTGCCTTTTGTGATCAGTACGACAAAGCAGGGAAGGTTTTCGTTATCGCTACCGAGTCCGTAGTGCATCCAAGCTCCGATGCTTGGACGCCCGGAAATCTGGTTTCCGGTTTGAAGAAAGGTGATGGCCGGATCATGATTGATTGCTTCGGTGTACATCGATCGAATGATTGCCATCTGGTCGACATACTTCGCGGTGTTTGGGAGCAGTTCGCTGACCCATGCTCCGCACTGGCCGTGCTGAGCGAACTTGAAAGCCGAACCAGCCAAAGGCAAGGTTGCTTGGTTTCCCGACATTCCCGTAAGGCGTTGCCCAGCGCGCACCGAGTCGGGTAGAGGCTCACCTTGTTTCTCATTGAGTAACGGTTTGTAGTCAAAGGTTTCAAGTTGCGATGGGCCACCGGCCATGAACAAATAAATCACCCGTTTAGCCGATGGCTTATGATGGGTTGGGTTCAGCACCCCATTGGTTGGAATCCCCGACGGTGGGTCGGTTGGGCATGCGTTGGCGAAGATAGAATTCCGATCGCGCGCCATCAACTCGCCGAGCGCTACCGAACCGAGTCCGAAACCTGCACGCAGTAACCAATCGCGACGTGCTTCAAGAGACTCCATGTGAGTATCCATTGGGCTTGAGGAAAGGGCATGCTCGTCATGAAGGGTTTTCCCAGCGTCGAGCAGACCGTCAAAGTATACCCTTTGGGGGAAAATCCAACTACCAACACCTGCGTTGGATTTTCGAAGAGCGGATCAATCGGTCGCTGATGTTTTACCGCAAAAGTTCGTTTACCACACGTGAGGGTCGGTTTGCGGTAAGCACTTGCTGGACGTTATTGTAGGGGTACGTAACCCGTTGGTAATCGAGTCCGAACAAGTGCATGATGGTCGCTTGGAAGTCATTTGGAGTAACGACGTTCTCCACGGCTTTATGACCGAATTCATCCGTCTTGCCGTACGCGATTCCGCCTTTGACTCCACCGCCAGCGAGCCAGATGCTGAAGCCTTGGCCGTTATGATCTCTGCCTGCCCGTTCTGGGGAACCGTGGTCTTGAGTGACGGGCAAACGTCCGATTTCACCACCCCAGTGGACTAGCGTTGAGTCGAGAAGTCCGCGTTGTTTCAAATCTGCAACGAGACCTGCAACCGGCTTGTCGGTCTTCTTACAGATGGAAGCCAACCCGGTTTTGATGTTGTCGTGATTATCCCAAGGTTGTCCTGCGTGAAAGAGTTGAACGAATCGAACACCGCGTTCGACGAGACGCCGAGCGAGTAAGCATCGTGTACCGTATTCGCGTGTGTCCGGTTCATCGATTCCGTACATCGAAAGGGTTGCCGCAGTTTCCTTGGAGATATCGAGAGCATCGGTTGCAGCAAGTTGCATACGGGCTGCAAGTTCGTAACTCGCAATTCGGGCTTCTAATTCTGGTTCACCTGGATGCTCTGCAAGGTGCATGCGGTTGACTTCTTGTAGCAGGTCAAGGTTTTGCCTTTGAACTTCTCCTGCAAGATGGACCGGAGGCTGCAAGTTGAAGATGCGAGGCTCTTTCGGTCGCAGTACCGTCCCTTGAAACATCGCAGGCATAAATCCATTCGACCAATTCGTCACTCCGTCCACTGGATGTCCACCTGGGTCACTGAGCACCATGAAGGCCGGAAGGTTTTGCGATTCGCAACCGAGTGCATAGGTCAACCATGAACCCAACGTGGGGCGTCCAAGAATCCCAGGTATTCCGCCGTGAAAGTATCGTATGGAAACTTCGTGCCCGTTGGCTCCGGTGTGCATGCTGCGTATCAAGCAGATATCATCGACGATTCCAGAGGTATGTGGAAGTAATTCGGAAAGTTCGATCCCCGACTCTCCTCGCGGAGCAAAGCTAAAGGGACTTCCAAGGAGTTTCTTGCTCGCTTGATTGACGAACGAGAAGTGAATATCCCCCTGATAATCTGTCCCATTGAACTTAGTCAGTTCCGGTTTGGGATCGCACAAATCCATATGGGATGGGCCTCCATGCTGGAACAAGGAGATCATCGCCTTCGCTTTCGGCTCAAAGTGGGTGGGGCGCGGCAACAAATCGCGATGGGGTTTTTCTTTTAGAACCGGTGGAGCGGATTGAGTTCGCTGTTGCGTTAGTAGCCAGTCGAGGGCAATGGCACCGATTCCCATTCCGGATTGTCGAAGCCATGCTCTGCGGTCACCGAACGTTTGACTCATGATCTTTAGTCGTACTTCTTGGAGATCTGATGGATTGGAAAAGTAATCTGGAGGTGAAGGGGGTCCGTTGAAGGAGCACCCCCCTCTTGGCAATAAGTCGGCTGATGGCTTAGTCGATGTAGAGGAACTCGTTTGAGTTGATCAACATTTGGCAAACATTGACGAGGACTTGCTGCGTAGGAGACGAACCTGGTGGGACTCGTTGGGGATCGCGATAAAGGATCTCCAGTTGCATGCCTACAAATGACTTTAGGGCTTGGATTTCTTCTTGTGTTGGATCGCGTCGAAGGATCAGATTCCAAGCGATGTGAATTTGATGGGCAAGCCGGTCGCTGCTTTCTGAGGGGCCACGAAATGATGTGGTGCTTTCTACCGTTAAGGTGCCTTCGGCATGGCTCAGAACCAACGTAATAGGCCATGTAAAGGAATCAGAAGTTTCATGCTCTCCGCACTGAACCACGAAGTCGACTGCGTCGCCTTGTTCCACATCGATTGCAACGACCGGAGTGTTAACAGTGGTTGCTTTTGCTGACCAAGATCCCGCAGTTCCTCTTTTTGTGAGGATGCTTGCGAAAACTCCATCTCCATTTTCGGAGCCATGACCAAGCTTTCCTCGGACTTCGAGCTTACCGGTCTTTGGAGCAATCCAGCGTCGAATGGCAGGATAATTTTTGTTCCCTGGATGGCCACCTTGAGCGTGAAGCAGAACCCATCCGATCGTAGGGTCAGGAAGCGCAGTGCTTCCTTGCCATTGTCCAGCTTGAAAAGTTGCGAGTGGAGAGAAAGACTCAACAAGGGTCGAATCTGCGGACAGTTTCCCAGTAGCATAAACCCATTGATCAGGCGGCGGAGATGGTAGTTCCCAAGTAAACAAATCGGGCGTCGTACCTGGAGTAGCAGTAGCAGGGGGATTGGCCGTGGCGTTCGCTTGGGTATCCATGCAAATCTTGGCAATTTTGGATGCTTGTTCGAGGGCGAATTCCCCATTCATGAGCATTAGAGATTGCGTCGCGACGGTTGAATTCGTTCGCGTATCGCAAAGAACTCCCATGACCGGCGCGTCAAAAGATTGAAGCATAGCAACTGGCTGAGAGCGTCTCCATTTCGCGTAGATACTTCTGCGGGATTGAGCAGGATCAACTCGGACTTGACCAGCGTCGTCTTCTTGAAGTGCCATCGGTGGACCGTATAAGTCTGTCGATAGTGATCCTGAGAGAGCCAGCAGCGAGTCGCGAAGAACTTCTGCATCGACTCGAGCGATATCTTTGCGGGAGTAGTAGCGATTGTCGGGATCGATCGATTCGCGCGATAGGGAGCGGACCGACGATTGGCGATAGGCGACCGATGTAAGGATAACGCGATGAAGGTGTTTGAGACTCCAGTTATGCTCGATCAATTCCCAGCCAAGCCAATCGAGTAGCTTTGGATGCGAGGGTAGGCTGCCAAGTTTTCCGAAGTCGCTCGGGGTGTTGACGATACCTTTACCGAAATGGTGCATCCAGATTCGGTTGACGAGGGATCTTACGAAAAGTGGGTTAGGAGTTTTGGGGTCTGTTAGCCATTTTGCGAAAGCGAGTCTTCGACCGCTGGTGGGAATAGCGGGATCATCGATTGGGAGAGTTCGATCCGTACCTTCGGGAACGAGGACCGAGAGTTTTGCTGGAGCGATTTCGCGGGTTGGTTGATTGTGATCCCCGCGATGAAACAGTTTAGTCGCGGGTAGGTGTCCAGCGGGTTCGGTAAGAGCATGTAAGAAAGACTCGGCGGGCTTCTTCGCGCGGGCTTCGGCGATGCGTGTATCAAATTTCTTGAGCTCATCAGCGGCGGCGGGAAGGTATTGATAGAGGACCCCTGGAGATATGTTTACACTCGGGTGTTTATCGAGGAGGGCTTTCTGCTCGGACGATCTCTTATCGGCTTGTGTTTCATAAGCCGACCGCAAGTCACTTCGAAGGGGTTCTTCGAATTTCATCAACTCCTGATCGAGCGCTTGTTTAATGTATTCCGCTTCTTTGCTGGATTTCTCCGTCGCGATCAACTGAGCTTCTTTTTCGATTTGTGCGGAAGCATCTCGTTCGGCTTGAGTGGTAAGTGACACGAGACGTTCGTTCGGTGTTTTCCACTGTTGCCAATCGAGTGCTGGATCGAATACCGCGCGGATAGCGAAGTAATCTTCGTGCGAGATAGGATCATAGCGATGGTCGTGGCATTGAGCGCATTGGAGGCTTGAACCAAGAAGTGTGTTTCCGATGACTTGAAGAGTATCTGCGATCGTTTTATTGCGGGCTTCGGGTGAGTTATCGCCACTTCCCGTACCATCGGCGGTCATACGAAGAAAACCGGTCGCGGTGATTGTTTGGATTTGCTCTGGGGTCCAATCACCATTCGCCGGTCCGGCGAGCTCATCACCGGCGAGTTGTTCGAGGATAAAGCGATCGAAAGGTTTATCGTTGTTGAACGATTCGATGACATAGTCCCTGTATTTCCAAGCCCATGTTCGTTCGGCGTCGGCGAGAGTGGCTCCGTCGCTGTCTGCATAGCCGACCGCATCAAGCCAATGTCTAGCCCAACGTTCACCGTATTGCTTGCTTTGAAGAAGCTCCTCTACCATTTGCTCATACCAATCCGCATCAGGTAGTTCCATCCACTGTTTAAACTGGGTTTGAGTGGGTGGGATTCCGATCAGATCAAGGTAGACGCGACGAATCAGGCTGGACCTGGGAGCGATTGGTGAGAACGTCAAGCCTGTAGGCATTGCTTGTTGAAGTAATACGTCGATTCCATTTTCAGAAATGGTGCCTGCGGGGGAAGGTTGAACTGGGTTAGAGGGGTCTGTGGAGGGGACATTGGTAGGGAATGAGAGGATCGGTTTTTCGAGAGGTTGATAAGCCCAATAGTTCCTTTCCGATTCCGTCAGAGGAATTCCCGCGCCGATCGATTCGGGCTCGGGGCGTTTGGTAGGAGCACCAGCGGCGATCCAACGTCGCAATAGTGCTTTCTTCTCAGCAGAGACCTTGATCTCTCCCGGAGGCATATCGTCGCTTTCGATCCGTTGTATCAGAAGAGAAGCATCTGGGTTTTGGTCTGTAAGGGCTGGACCTGAATCTCCGCCACGGTTCATGAATCGAACGAGTCGCAGATCGAGTGATCCTTTGAGATCGTCTGTCGCACCGTGGCAATCGAGGCAGTATTCACGAAGGATTGGACGGATGTCGTCCTCGAAAAACAGAGCATCCCCTGATTGGGCCGTTGCCGATTCTTGTGTCACAGAAGGTTCGTCTGCGCGGCTAAGGTTGCTTGGAAGTGAAAGTAGTAGCGCCAGCATTATGCAGGCGGTGGCAATTGGTTGACATCGGCGTACGAATTTCAAATTGCGAATGGGTAAGTTTCCGTCAATCACAGGAGAGTCATTCAAAGGATTATGGTGATTCATTGAAAGAGTGACCACGGCGAGTACCACGGAAGTGACCTTTGGGTTCGCGAGTGAGAATGGGTAATTTGTAGGCGGGCGGGTAGAGGGAGGGGGGCAGACCAAGCAGGGGAGGGTAGGGGGGTAAGGGTGGGGATTGGGGCAGGACTGCAATCGCAGTGGTGTGCTTGGCCAATCCTATTGTACTTGATTTGATTCCATTGAGGCAACGGCGGGGTCAAAGCCATAGAGACAAGGAAATTCGCCCCCAGGCGGTCGTGGAAATGCTTGCAAAAAGCAAATTAGATAGGGATCAGTTGGCATATTCGAGAAAGGGGATTTGTGTTGTAATAATTGCTTGGGCTCGTTCAGGCAAAGAATGCGAAGGTCAAAAGAAGCGATGAAATACGTCATCATAATTCCGGATGGTTGCGCGGATTACCCAGTGGAGAGCTTGGGAGGCAAGACCCCATTACAAGCCGCACAGACACCGAACATGGATGCGATTGCGAAGCGCGGGTTGGTCGGTCAATCGGACAATGTTCCGAGGCATTTGCCAGCTGGTAGCGAAGTTGCGAACATGACCCTCTTTGGCTACGACCCAAATCGATACTTCACTGGTCGCGCACCGATTGAGGCGGCGGCGCAAGGGATCGTTTTGGGGCCTTTGGATTGGGCGATCCGGTGCAACACGGTTACGATCGTCGATCAGGTCATGAAGGACTTCACGGCGGATCATGCAAGCAACGAAGAGGCTCGCGAAGTACTTAAGAGCGTGCAAGAGGCGATCGGGAATCCGTCGCTGGAATTTACACCTGGTGTGAGTTACCGCAATTTGTTGATTTATCGTGGGAAGGCTTCGGAAGCAGTTCCATTTTCAGGCGATTCGAAGACCAGTGCACCGCATGATTTGACTGACGGATCAGTGATCGATGATTTCCCGCGCGGACCGGGATGCGATTTGTTAAGCGATTGGATGCAACGCAGCGCTGAGGTGCTTGCAGATCATCCTGTGAACAAGAGACGTATTGCCGAAGGGAGACTTCCCATTTCCCATTTGTGGCTCTGGGGATTGGGCAAGACACCGACCTTGGAATCCTTCGCAAGTCGATTTCAAAAGACTGGAGCCATGATTACCGCAGTTGATCTCTTGCGAGGGCTTGCGGCGTTGGTCGGTTGGGATCGCATTGAAGCTCCGGGCGCCACCGGTTATCTCGATACGGATTATGCTTCGAAGGGGCGCACTGCTATCGAAGCTTTAAGCAAGTATGATTTGGTGTGTGTCCATATTGAAGCTCCCGATGAGGCAAGTCATGAGGGACGCGTCGAAGAAAAAATCAAGGCATTGGAAGCGATCGATCGCGACATTGTCGGGCCCATCCTCAAGGCCCTCGAGCAATATCCCGAGCATCGCATTTTGATAACGCCGGACCATCCGACACCGGTAAGTACCAAGAAGCATTCACATGGCTGGGTACCTTTTACGATTGCTGGAAGCGGCGTGCATCCGGATGCTTCTTCGACGTACAATGAAGTTTCCGCATCGCAGTCGGGGTTGCAGATTCCCAATGGCTGGGAGTTGATGCCGAGGTTTATGCGGAAAGAATGGTAGTAAGCGTGAAGCATCCTATAGAAGCTTGAGCCTGTTCGCAGGGGCTGTGGTACCCTGCAGGAAGCGTCACGGAATGGGGGCAAGAACCTGAAAGGAGTTTCAAGGTGAAGAGTCAAGTTTTCGTTAAGGGACTTGGGGCGGACCGGCTAACTCTAGACATATCACCCTTCGTCACATTTGTGACGAGGCTGTTTATACTTTCGCAAGTCGTTGTCACCTTTTTGCCAATTTTGTTGTCGTCCGGTGATGTGCATGCGCAAGAAGCGGAAGGGGAGCACAATCATGGATATGCCTTGATTAGTGGTCCGAGCAGTCGCTTTGCTGGTTTGGGTGTTGGAGAGATACAAGTTGCGGCGGGGCAAATTGCTTCCGATGCAACCGTTCGGCTAGTGTTGACCGAAGCGAGTGAGCGAATCCTATACCCGGCCATAGAGATCGTCTCGATTGAACCAACGCCGTTACCGAAGCAGGAGTTGGGTGCTGGAAGTGGGGATGGAGGGAAGGCGGGTGGGAGGCGGATTGGAGAGGGAGCATTGCTCAATCGCTTGCGCGGAGCGATTCAGCGAGTGCGCGAGCATATCGATCCGGTGGAACACGTTCGAATTCGCTTTTTGTTCACAGGTTCTGAGCCGCTGCAATTGAAGTTGCAAGGAGATGTAACTCGGAATATTGAATTGCGACCGAGGCAAGTAGATCAAGAGTTAGTCAACGATGCATCGAGAAATCGACGCGAAGATGATTTGCGAGCGAACGACAAGGAGTGGAATGTCTTATTGCGCAACTGGTGGGATGGTTATGTAGCGCAGGCGAAGCGTCAGGTTGAGCGAAGCGACTACCCGAACCTGATCGAACGCTATCTTGCGTATAGTCTCGCAAACCGGTTTGGATTTGCGATCCCGAAAATCGAAGATCCTAAACTCTCGTTGCTTTCGAATGAGCCGGTACCCAGAAGGCAGTCCCCTTTGGGTAAACCCGATGAGCCGACGCCGGCGATCGCATTGATCACGGGTTTAGAGGAAATGCACGATGCGATTCGGCAGGAGCAATTGACGCAAAGTGTTGCGGACAAACCACAAAGAGTAGCGGTTCCGTCTCCACCGCGTTGGAGAAAACATAAAGTTCCAGAGCTTCCAGATGGAAATGCATTGGATGATGTTCCTGTCGAAGCCATTTCGAAGGTAGTACCGCCGGAGTGTTTATATATTCGTTTTGATTCATTTCAGAATTACTTGTGGTTCCAGCAACTAAGTGCATCACGTGGCGGAGACATCGCACAGCTTGTAAAGCTTCGAGGGTTCAATTACGAGACTGCCGAACGTGCAGAGCGTTTGCTGAACACCAAGATGACCACTTTGAGTAAGCTCTTCGGTGACGCAGTGATTTCCGACATGGCAATCATCGGGCACGATCTATATATGCAAGATGGGCCTACCATGGGGGTCGTATTTGAAGCCCGCAATTATGGCCTGCTGAAAACTTCTTTCGAGCAAGAACGGCAAGCGACGTTTAAGAGGCTCGAGTCGAGTGGGGCGAAACTTCGAAAGGAAGTAATCGAAGAAACCGAGGTGTCGTTTTTAAGCATGCCGGATCATTCGGTCCGTTCGTTCATGGTAGAAGCCGAACCGTATTTGTTTTTGACCAGCAGTAGGGAGCTTGCAAAGCGATTTTTGCAGGTTCAAAAGACGAAGGAATCTCTTGGCTCTCAACCAGAGTATCGCTTTACAAGATTTCTCATGCCGTTGGATCACGAGTACGATGTCTTCGCTTACTTCTCCTCGCAGTTCTTCCAAAATCTGCTTTCACCTCAAGTTCAGATTGAGCTCAAAAGGCGGATGCGCGCGATCGCATCGATCGAGCATGCGGAGCTGGCAAGTATGGTTTCAGCGATGGAGAAGAAGCGGGGTATGCCAGGCTTGCGGCTCGAGAACGCGAGGACTGATGCGGGGGCACTTGCCAATGTTCCACCTGGATGGGCGCCAGGTACGGCCGGTAATGGCCCGGGGGCAGCAGGAACCTTGCCGGGAGCACGAATCGAAACCTTGATTCGCCAAGGTTATTTACCTGAATGGTTTCAGCTCCGAGTAGATGGATCGGAGACAATCCGTTTTAACGATGAGTGGCATGATTCCGTGCGCGGACGTCGCGGAAGTTTTCTGCCGATTGCGGATGTTCCGATCGTCGATTGCACCCCTGAAGAATCAGCTCAGTATCGTGTACTAGCCGAGCATTACACACGGGATTGGCAGCAGACCGATCCATTGATGTTCGGATTGCGTCGCTATGAGCATCCGGAGATCCCCAAGGGAGAGCGTATTGCCATCGAAGCGTCGATTGCACCGTTAGGGAGTGATAAGTATGGATGGGTTGGATTACTGCTGGCCCCTCCTGCTGATCGACAGATTCAATTGCCCAAAGACGATGTGGTGAGTTTGCAATTGCATTTGCGTGGAAACGACATTACTGGCGATTCCGTACCGAACCATTTCCTTTTTGCGGGTTTGAAGGATGTTGAACTTCCGTTTCCAGAAGAGACGAAGGGGTTGATAGCAACGTTGCGATTGTTGAGATCCTTACCTGTTTATTTGGGAGCGTGGCCAAAACCGGCCATGTTGGATCGCTTGCCATTGGGGCTCGGAGGTGGGCCACCTGATGTTATTGGTTATTCTCGCGCACTTATCGGACTATGGAGATGGCAGATGGGAGGCTTTAGCATCCTATCGTTTCATCGGGAGATATTAGAAGCTTGTGCATCAGTGGTCCGAGTTGTGCCTTCGGAAGATGTTGCGCAAGGGAGGATGTCGATTCGAGATATTTCGGCTAGTAAGGTAGCAGGTTGGTTTCACACCCTTGGGTTCCGGCAAGCTGCCCAGGCAACGCGAGGGAACTTGTTCCTGCTCGATGCTATCGAAAGTCAGCTTGGAGTTCAACCAAAGGAATCGCTCGCAGTTGCACAGCGTCTTCTCGATGCCAAGCTTCAGTGCACTCTTGGGGGGAGTTATGAATTGCGCGAGGGGTTATGGCAATCGACGGCTTGGCCGGAGAATCTCTCCCTTGCGCCTGGTGCGCACGCATCGAGTCTTGGCTTCGATACACTTCATACCGTACCACCGTCGAATTACCGAGCGAGCTGGTTAGAGTGGTTTCGAGGAGCGAATCTCCACTTAACTCAGTTGCCTGAACGCTTGGTCGTAGTCGGGAACCTTGATATGGATTCCGTCGCTATTAAGAAAGGGGGGGAGGCTCCGAAGGAGGAAAAGCCCGAAACGTTACCGAAACTCGATTTCGATATCTACGATTTGCCTTTCAAGATGTTCAACTCCGATAAACCGAAGAAGAGTAAACCGACTGAAAAGTCTGAACCAGAGAGCGAAAGCGAAACGACCAAGAGGCGTAAGTTCTGATGCGATTAGTGCTTGGTGTGGACGAAGCCGGATATGGGCCAAATCTTGGTCCTTTTGTTATCGCATTAAGTCAATGGGAGATAGACTCGCAGTTTAATGTTCTTCAAGGTCTCGAACCCTTTGCTCCTGAATTCAGGGACCGTGCGATCTCGGCGTTAAAGGCCGTCTCTGAGTACATACCGTTGGGGGATTCAAAGAAGATCTATCAACCGGGTGTGGGGTTAGGTGGATTGGATCTGGCACTTCGTTTTTTGGGTCAGGAATCCCGTCAAGGTGTTTCGATGAAGGTTTGGGGGGATGCTGATCTGAAGAGGGTTGAATCAAGGCTCTGGTACGACCCAAAGCTAGCGCAGCGATGGGAGGACAATTCCAATCCTGCGTCGAGCGAATCGGCTGAAGATCCATCTGGGGAAACTGCGTTGTTTCAACGAGGCAGAGAGAAGTTTCGCAAGCTCGGGATATCCTTTGGCGGATTTCGGATGCGAATCATCGATGAGCAGTTTTTTAATGAGGAATGCCATCGATGCGGCAACAAATCTAATGTGCTTGGCGAGATGAGCTTGGGACTGGTTTTCAGCAACCTAAAGAGGTTGGTCGAAGCCGGAGATTCAACCTGGGAGAGCGTCGAGATTTATTGTGATCGGCAGGGGGGAAAGAAACGGTACGCAAGTTTGCTTTCGCACGCCATCGGAGAGAATTTTCCGGAAGAGTCGAATCCTTGGATTGATGTGTTGGAGGAGACTCCGCATGTGAGTCGTTATGGGACGATCGTAAGGGGGCTGCCGATCACAATCAGGTTTCAAGTTGATGGCGATTCGTTGTTTCCATCAGCAGCATCGTCCATGGCTGCGAAGTGGGTACGAGAGGTGTTGATGGATCGGCTCAATCGATATTGGCACGAGGTAACTGGTGGTACTGTTCGACCAACAGCAGGCTATTCTGTCGATGCCCATCGGTTTGAAAAAGAAATCACCCCATGGCTAATTAGCCTTGGGGTGATTCGTGAGCATTGGTGGCGATTAAAGTAATCTGTTCGAGGCTTATTAAACCCCTGGAAAACCACTACTTCTTGTTTGAGCCGTTATCAGCCGTGTCTGCTGCTTTGGCAGGTTCGGGTTTTCCACCCTTCACGCGGAAGATTACTCCAAGTTCCACGGCAGGCTGTTCCGCAATGTCCGTAAGCAATCGGATGGAATCACGATACTCTGCATCGGTGTATTGACCTTGCTTGAGTTTGAGGACCAAGGGGAGAGCGTGCAGCGACTTGGAATCTGATGTCAGTTTTGTTGCATCGAGTTCGAACAAGGCACTTTCCATTCCAAGGATTTTGAATGGCGATTTCGATTTCACAACCACAATCTGTCTTGGCAATTCTTCCGTTGGGATTTCGCCGAGTGAGAGCATGTTCGGGGATATCGACAGTTGAGCTTCGACATCGGCGGTAACACGCAAAGAGACGGTCTTTACGTTACGGTCATTGGTGTGCAGGAGGACTTCGGTTTGCAATGGACCAGCAGGGGCCGATTCATCAAGGGTTGCAGTGAGGGTATAGTTGATTCGGCCTGACTGACGAGAAGTCTCTTGAACTGCAACTTGGAGGTATGGCTCGTTGCATTGAGCATGCGTTATTTGCCAATCAGGTTTGCCGGCGTATTCGAGAAGGATTTCTTGAGTCCGAGCTTTTCCTTGTGGAACCTTACCAAACATAGCTTCGCCTGGCTTGAATACTACGTCAGTTCGGATGTAGCCTTTGACGTGGAGTTGAACTTCGGCAAAGGATGGTTTGTCGAAGGTAACAGTGACCGTCGCAGCGCGAGCACCGGCGTGTGTTTTGGTGTTGAATACAGCGAGGATACAGCCGGTTTCGCCTGGCTCAACGTTTTCCGTTACGATGCTTGGGGTGGTGCATCCGCACGATGTACGCACACTCTTCACGTGGATCGGTGTGGGGAACGGATTTGTAAAATAGAAGCGATGTTCAGTCGTAGCGGCCTTTGCTACGGTGCCGAAATCATGATCGGCATCTTCGAACATCTTGGAAATCTGTTGCGCCTTGGTCGGTGCAACCAGCGCGATCAAACATAGGGTTGCAAAAGCGAAGGGTTTCATCAAAGGCCTCATCAAGGATTTCATCGGGGGGCTCCGGAGATGAATTCGTTCACAGGAGTAGATCAAAAAGGTAATGCCGTCGGACAAGTATTCCACATCATTAAGCTGGATCCTGAAATTGCGCAAAAAAACTGTGGCAGACTTCGATCTTCTCCTGCACAAACGACATAGCAAGTAGATTCGCACCCCGTCCCTAAGTTCCGTGTCCGAGATATTCTTCGCAATCGACACAGAGCGAAATTTGGGAGTTTTTTTTGATCGAATTCGAGTTGCAACCGACCCGCGATCCTACCGAATTTGTCGAGTGTGTCAGACTCTGGATAGAACTTGAGGGAATCTATCCATGGCAAAGAAAAAGAAATCAGAGCGAGCGTTACGAACGGACCAGACTGGGCGACCACCCTTGTTGGGGATCGTCTGTTTGGTCACGGTTGTCGTCGGTGGATGGTATTGGTATGAATCGACAGGCATCACTGAATCGAAATCTGGCTGGAATGAAGTGACGCAACGTTGGGATACCCCGAATGCTGCGACAGTCCTTATTGAACCGAATACCAATGAGCAAGCTGCGCAGGGTAATGGAGATGTAATTGCCGGGTCCCAGTCGCCGGTGTATTCGGCTTTGCCGGAAGATTTAGTTGGAGCAAAGGATGTAGAGTTAAGGCCCTACACCCCACCAATCATAGGGACCTTAGAGGATCGGGTTGCTCGTGAGCCGCTACCTGTTCTGCCGATAACGCGTCCTAGTGGAACGAACTTCGGAACAGGTGTTCGAGATCAAGCTTCGCGAATCGTTGCTTCCAAACCGCCGGTTTGGACAAGTGAAAGTAGCGTTGGTGAGGCGAGCTCAAATGTAGATACGAAACACTTGGCGTCTTCCCCTATAGCTCCTCTGGCACCACTAGCATCGTCTCAGGACTGGGACAGCACAAATCCGTTCTTGGGAACGGATAGCAAGCTCGTTGCTAAGAGTACTGCGGCGGGGCGAGGGGTTGGCCTTGGAAATGAAGCATCACGATTAACGATGAAATCATCGGCACCATGGCCTGATGAAAAAGGAAGCTTGCCACCCGCGTCGAATCTGCATCCGGTGCCATTAAGGCCGGAGTCTGGTTTGGCGAGTGCCACGAAGATTCAACCGACGGAGGAGGGACCGAAGCGTAACGATTCGCGGCTTGTATCGGACGGACCGAAGATTGAATCCTTGCCGGCTGGTTGGAATACCGCGGGAGGAAAAACAAATTTCGGTTCGGAGGCCACTGAAGGTAGCAAGACCAATGAAGTTAAAAAGAGTCGTGCGGTGATTCGACAACCCCGTTCAGGACTCTGATTCTCTTTCGGCTCGTTCGATGAAAGCCTTCGCTTTTGCGAGTTTTCTGGGGGGCAGTCGCGGTTCGCTTGCAGCGACTGCCGTTTGGAAATCCTCGAGAGCAAGAGTTGGATTTTTTTGTGCGAGCCGCAGTAATCCGCGATTGAAATAGACCCAAGCGTTTCTGGGTTGCAGGTCCAAAGACTCCTTCAGAACCGAATCGGCTTCTTCGAGTTGATCGTTTCCGATAAGAGCGCGAGCAAGATTATTCAAGCAGTAGGGTAGGACGTGGGTGTCCGACTTACGAGCTTCATCAATGGCTAGCTTGAGGTCCTCGATTGCAACGTCATATTCACCGAGCTCAGCGGAGCAACCACCACGACCGTTTCGTGCGGCGATTGAATCCGCGTTTAGAGTCTCCAGGATGTAGTTGTAATCTTCCCAACCTTCGGAGAACTGGTCGGAGTACCAGTAGGCTCCTCCGCGTCGCAAGTAGCCTTGCTCATTGGTTGGATTTAGCTCGATTGCAAGCGTAGCGGCTTCGATCGCTTCCTCGAATCGATTTTGCGCTAAAGCGATTTGTGAGGCGATCAATGCTCGTTGTTGTTCCGTTTCATCAGCAGATTCGGGCTCGAGTTCTACAGCGGCGTCGAAGTCTTCTTGAGATTTCTCGTCGTTACCTTGGATCTCGTGAATTGCGCTGCGACCGATTAACGCTGGGGCGAAGTCGGGGTTCTCTTTGAGAATCGTATCTAAGTCGTTGAGGGCTTGGTCCATCCGACCAAGTTGAATATGGAGCTGTGCCCGAGTGAAGAGTGCAGGTAAAAGGTGAGGACTCGATGAAATGACTTGATCAAGGTCTTTTTCAGCGGCTTTTAAGTTGTAATCTGACATCGATAGGCGAGAGCGATCCAGCAAGCATTCTTCGCTTTCTGGATCGATCGTTAGGGCTTTATCCAGGTATTGTATCGCTTCTTTATGATCCCCTCGGAGTTCTGCAACAAGGGCCATACCGCGAATTGCTTGGACTTCTTTGGGAGAGAGCTCCAGTGCAGCTTGGAAATCTTGGTCGGCCTTATCTCGCGAAGATTGCATTAGGTGTTGGTAGCCGCGAACTACCAAGGGAATAGACTGCTTGCCATCGATTGAAAGCAGGGCCGTGAGTTGTTCGATCGATTCGTCGATACGGCCTGCACTGGTGTAGACTTGAGAAAGTCGATAGCGGGCTCCTACGTGCCTTGGGTCAAGTTGCACGGCGCGTTGAAGCCATTCGAGCGCTTGATCGGGTTGATTGTCGAGGTGATATGCGAAACCTAGGGTTGCATAGAGCGTTGCATCGTCGCCGCCTGCTTCCACAATGAATTTAGCATCTGCGATTGCACCAGTAGGGTCGTCGGTATCGATTCGAAGTTCAGCGCGTTGCAACCTCGCCGGGTGAAAGTCTGGGTACTGTTCCAAGATCCAGTTGCAATCGTCGAGAGCCAATTCGTGTTTGCCCGACTCGCGATAAGCTTCTGCGCGAAGTCCGTTTAAGAGCGGATGGTTCCCGTGTTCGTTGATTCGATCGTTGAGGAATTCGATAGCGGCTTGATAACCTTTTGACTTCGCCAATGCGGAAGCCTTGATTTGGTAACCTCGATACGAAGGGCCTTCAATCTCTAGAAATCGCTCGATATTCTCGATAGCTTTGTCGTAGTTTCGTTCAGCCATCTGAAGATTCGCTTGTAGCAAATATGCGTTGGCATAGGTCGCGTCAACGCGGATTGCTTTATCGAGAAACTCCATGCATTCATCGGGGTGATTTAATGCTTGCGCGATTCGAGCGGAAGAAAAATAGTAGTCCGCTGATCGATAACCCGCAGGCGCAGTCTCAAGGGTTTTGGAGGCTTCCTCGGGAAATCCAAGAGCGAGTTGTAGATGGGCGAGGTAGGCGAAATCATCTGGCGTGGCATCTGGGCGTTTGATGATCGTTTGACAAATGCTGGCCGCTTTTTCTAGCCGTTCGCAGCGTTCAAGGAAGTTAGCAAATAAACCTAGCATGTTTCGATCCTGCGGATCCTTTGCCAGGGCTTTTTCCCATACGTCGATCGCTTCGGTGATTTCTCCCTTGTTTAAAAGGAAATCGGCAAATCCGCGTGTTAGGTCGTTCGTGTTCGGGTGAACTTTCGACCAGCGAATGAAGTCGTCAGCGGTGATTGCGTTTTCGGGTAAGGCTCGCTGCGAGGCAACATATTGCGCTTCGGTCAGACCGTCGGAACCAATGATTGCTTTTTCTTCGCTACCGAAATCCTCTTGCGAAAGCCCTCGTACGTAGCGTTGGAATTCGATGGCTGGATCGGGGATCGGAAGTTCATTGGCTAGTTCAATGCCTTGGAAGTTGCAGTTTCGATACAAGACCACCACTGGCAAATTCACCGGAAAATCGGGCATCGATTCAATTTTGTCTCGTATCTTTTCGCGAATTGCGCGCTGCCCAGAAGGTGATACTTTTAACTGAACTTCTCTTTTCCTGCCCGGCAGAAATGTGATTAAGACTTGAGCGGCGATCGGATTGTCTTGGGCGGACTGGAAGTTATCTCGGAACGTATCCGAAAGGTACCTGAAGACCTCGGTACAAAGGGGTATAGAACCGTCGGAGAGATCGAGCGAATGAAGATCCGCCATTACGAATCCACGTTCGTAGGGGGTGAAGCTTTGTTGAAAGCACTCCCATTCGAATTCCTTGGTCCAAGCGTACTTCAGTGGTTCCGAGTTCGGAGACACTTCTGTCCAGAGTAACTTGGCATTCGGAAAGGCATTTAGCATCTTGCCGAAATGTGGCGATTTATTGATTAGATCAACGGTTTGCGAATCTCTGAGTTTCGGTTCTATGGGAACGGTATCGAAAAACTTCAGAATGGTTAAAGCAACAAGGATGAAAATTCCTAGGGAAGTAAAAGCGAACAGGGTTGCAAGGGCTGGGAAAACGACCGAGAGAATTAGCAGTATGATCCAACCTGCGACGCAAAGGGCCATCGTCGTCCATGCGCTGCGAAAGTTGCTGAATTCCACGAATGGACTTACCGGCGGCTTTTCAGAACACTTCCGGCACAGTGCTAGCGGTAGAGACATCGAGAAATGCTCTTCCTTTAGTATGACAGGGACACCGAAGGCGAGTTCTGAAGAGCCGCATTTCACGCAGGACTTCGTGTGACCTCCCGCTTTTTCAAGTGAGTCAAGTGTGTCAGAGAACACAATATTGGCGCGGAGCAATTCATTGCTGACGGCGCGCAGCGGTGGAAACCCCTTTGCTACTTCTTTCGGTGGACTAGGAATGAGTTGCATGAAGAATTCTTTGGGCGGAAAAAATCATCAGCCAACTAAAAGCTTGCGAGCGTTTCAACTACGAAACGATGCGTTTGGCCTCGTTAACCATATACATTGTTCCGCAACCGGAACAGAAAAGAAACCATTCGTAATAATAGGTTTGATTGGGTTTTAGAGCTTTTTGCTTTGTCGGTCTCTTTTGCAGAACGCCGCCGCATTTGCGGCACGGGCCACCAACGGTGGGCTGTGCGGTTGATGAAACATCCGATTGGCTCGCAATTGGCTTATGCGATTGAGCACCCGTTGGGGGGGATTTGCTAACAGATGTTGAGATGTACTGAGGCATTTCGCTGGCTACTTCTTTGATGGAATCCAAATAGCCTTGATCAACCGTCAGAACTCCGCTTTGTGCCGCCGCGACAGCCAGGACATCACAGCGTTCATTTTCCTTAATGCCCGCATGTCCTTTAACCCAATGGAATTTGATGCGATGGAGCGTGGAAGCTTCCAGGTAGCGCTTCCATAAATCGATGTTCTTTACTGGTTGTCCTGGACCGCGTTGCCAGTTTGCTTTTGCCCAGCGAGTCAAAGATCCTCGTTGAACGCTATCGACGACGTATTTCGAATCGCTGTAGATTTGGACATTGCATGGGCGTTTGAGTTCCTCGAGGGCGGCGATCACCCCCATGAGTTCCATCCGATTATTCGTAGTGCGTCGAAAGCCCCCGGAGAGCTCTTTTCGATGCTTACCGAATATCAACACTGCACCGTACCCGCCTGGGCCTGGATTGGGTTCCGCTGCGCCATCGGTGTAGATAATGACGCTTGGCGTGGTTAATGGTGGAGAATCGGCATTGTTCATAGTTTGAAAGTTTAGCGAACTCGGGGCGATTCGTGTACGGTACAGGGCGAAACAAAAGGTAGGGGAAACAAAAAAGGCTGTGCGATTAAGCACAGCCTTTTTTGAGATTTTATTTCATCTACCCGAGGCGATTGAATCGTTTTGATTGTGACTCGCTGGGGAAGATGTTTGCGGATTTACCAAACTATGCCTTTGGAACATCGACAGCTGGAACTGCAGGTGCTGCTGGTACAGCAGGAGCCTCTGGAACGGCTGGAGCTGCAGGCGCTGTTGCTGCTGCAGGCGCTGTTGCTGCTGCTGGTGCAGGAGCTGCTGCTGGTGCAGGAGCCGCTGCTGGTGCAACTGGGGCTGGCGGTACGGACGAGGAAGTGGTCACGGCACCGGCATCAACGGTCGAAGCACAGTTTACACATGGTGCAGCCGCTGGAGAGCTGTAGACAGCTCCGGATTCATAGACAACGCCTTCGCTGGCAACCGACGAACCACATGCGCCGCAATCGCTTGCAACTGGTGCTGGAGCACAAGCTGGAGCTGGGGCAGGAGCGCTGCAGCTAGCTGCGGCACCCGAGCACTTTGCGCCGCGCTTTGCGTGCAATTTGCTCAACAGTCCACCGCCGCAGCTTTTTGCCGAAGCGCCGCTGCAAGCATCTTTGCGACCGTGCAACTTGCTGAGCAAGCCGCTGCGACCGCCGCAGCTCGAACCACCGACATCACCGCCGCAACCTGCCATTGCAACGGAACCGAAACCTGCTGCTAGAAACGCAACAGCAGCCAAAACGACTTTACGCAACTGACTCATTGAACAATCCTCCCGTAGGAACGAAAAAGAGGGATCCACGCAAAACACCGCTGATGCACAACCCAAACAACATGGATCTCGATTCGCCGCAAACCGCCAAATCTAAACGACTTCTTCGTTTTCAGCGTTTTCAACGGAATGGACCGTTTCAACGGACCGAACCGTCAAAAACCCGGGCATCAAAAGGTTACCGAACGGATGTTTCGATGCCCCGAAGGTTCTTAGATCTGGCAAAGCCTGCCGGTTAGGCGCTTTGCACAAAATAGTAGGCTTGTAAGGGTAGCAAAGGCCTCACGAGTGTCAACAACCTTGGGATTTAGGTGCGACACGATGGCACATGATAAAATGATAGGAATCAGGGGAGGGAGAAGGATTGGGGAAGAAATTCTTCAAGAACCCTGGGGTCTGCCGTGGGTTGCACTCAACAAAATCCTGAAATTCCAGTATAGTCTTGCACTTCGGCCCGGACGTTGTGCCGATCGAAGACTTGAATTTGATTGTTTTCCCGCCGACGAAAAGGTGCCTTCCCAGCGATCCGTATCGCTTCCAAAGGGTAAGGCTTCATGAACTCGGAGTTCGTTTGGAGAAGTAGAACTGTGTTGTTCCCTCTTGGTGCTTTGTCTCAGTACATCTTTGGTTCACTGTTGTTTTTGCTTTCCTTTTTCATCGTCGCCATCATTTTGTTGCAACGAGGAAGGGGTGGCGGGTTGACCGGAGCTCTCGGTGGACTCGGTGGCCAAAGCGCTTTCGGCGTTAAGGCAGGTGACCTTTTCACTCGTATCACTGCGGTTCTAGTACTACTTTGGATCTTTACTTGTGCTGCCGCCGCTCGGTTTTACAAGGAAAAAGGTTTGGACATCCAGGCGGACACATCGGCCAGTTCGATGGGTGGAAGCGGTGCTTCTGGTGGGCTTGGATCGCCCGAAGGCCTCGGAGGCGTGGTTCCAGGACTGGATGCTTTGAATTTGCCAACCAATCCTGTACCCAGCACGCCAGCTACTGCGACCCCATCGGTCCCGGCTGTCGTTCCACCCGCAGCTACAGATACTCCGTCAGCTACAGACACTCCAGTGGCTCCTTCTGCGGAACCAGCAGCAGCACCTGCTGCACCTGCTGCACCCGCTGCAGAACCAGCCGCAGCTCCTGCTGCTGAACCGGCAACTCCTCCGGCAACGGAACCGAAATCCCCAGAGTAATCTTTACTCCTTCACTGTAGCCTCGTCTGATCTTGAAAACCTCGTTCGTTTTGTTGGGCTTTAGGTAAACGCTCATGATTTACAGCATGACAGGCCAAGGCCGGGCGAAGTTGGCGGTGGACGGGATGGAGATCGAAGCGGAAGTTAGGTCGGTAAACAACCGTTTCCTCAAGGTTACGTTTAAACTTACGGAACCTTTGAGTCCGTTCGAGCTGGCGATGGAAAATTTGGTGCGAGAGCACCTGAAACGGGGTTCGGTGCATGTGTTTGTTCGCTATGCGGGAACAGGCCAATCACAAACCGCAGCGATCAACACGGATTTGTTGCAACACTATCTCAGTCAAACCATCGAAGCGGTAAGGAAGACGGGGCAACTACTCACGTTGGAACTTGGTTCCGTCCTGAATTTGCCCGGGGTATTGGTACCAGGCAATATGGCGGATGATGGTGCTTTGTCCGATCTGACCCTCAAAACGCTCACCGCTGCCCTTCTTGATCTGAACAGAATGAGGCAGACGGAAGGGAACGCAATGGGACGGCAGCTTGTTGAGCTAGTCCGTTCAGTGCGAGAATTGCGAGGTCAGATCGAAACGCGAGCACCCGAGGTGATCGCCGAATATCGCAAACGACTGGAATCTCGGGTTCGAACGGCTTTGAATGATCTTGGACATTCCGCCGATGAGTTGGATATTCTCCGAGAAGTTCTTCAGTTTTCCGACCGATCCGATGTGCGTGAAGAATTGGTACGACTTAGCAGTCACCTTGATCGGTTCGAAGAAGCCCTCGATGGAGCGGAATCACAGGGGCGACGGTTAGACTTTTTGATTCAAGAAATTTTTCGCGAGACCAACACCATTGGAGCGAAAGCAAATGATGCGACTATTGCCCATTATGTGGTGAGCATCAAGACGTCTGTCGAGCAGATGAGAGAGTTGGTGCAGAATGTCGAATAACTCTACCCTTGGAACCACCGATTTAACGGGGGAAGCGGCGGAAGATCAGCCGGGCAAGCTCATCGTAGTCTCGGGGCCCTCTGGCTCGGGGAAAACCACCGTTTTAGCCCAATTGCTCAACACTTGCCCATTACCCTTGACGTTGAGCGTATCGGCCACGACGCGGCCGCCGCGTCCCGGTGAGATTCACGGTCGCGAGTACTGGTTTTTGACCGATGAAGAGTTCCGGAGCAAACGATCTCGGGGAGAATTCCTTGAGAGCAAAGAGGTTTTCGGGCGGGGATATTGGTACGGGACGTTGCGGCAGAGCGTTTCGACTGGTCTTCGCGAGGGAAAATGGGTAATCTTAGAAATCGATGTCCAAGGGGCATTGAGCGTCCTCGACTACGATCCCGAAGCGATTACGATTTTTATAGACGCGGGGTCGATGGAAACCCTCGAAAACAGGCTTCGTTCACGCGGAACGGAAACCGAAGAGGTGATTCAAAGGCGATTGGAAGTTGCCCGCGAAGAAATGGGATTGATGCATAAATACCGTCACCGAGTCATCAACCACAGCGTGGATGCTTCGGTCACGGAAATTTGTCGATTGTTGTGCCGGTATGACACGCGGATTGCAAGCTGAGTCCAGTTTGTTGTTCGGTTCGGAAAACTTTAGGTTGGAACAAGAGAGGTTCGCATGCTCGAAGAGCTCAAAGAAGAAGCGATTGTCAACAAGGTTGGTGGACGATTTAAGCTTTCGACATTGATTCAAAAGCGATTGGTGCAGCTCAATCGTGGTGGCAGACCATTGGTCGACATGAACTCCGAAGACAAAATGGAGATCGTGATTCAAGAGATCCTGCAAGACAAGATCTATTTGACAACCAACGGCGAGTTGAAGATGAACGGTGAATTGGCCGAACAGGGTGATTTGCTGGATCTTGATGCCGGTGATCTGTAATGGGGCCGGTGATCTGTAACCAAGCTGGTGGTCTGTAACGAAGTTTGAGCCGAGAGCCCAAGTGATTTACAAGTAAATTACTTGGGGCTAACTGCGGCCGGAATCGGGACGAGCGATGGCAAGCAGCAATACCAATCCTTCTAGGTGCAGCAAGAAGCTTGTTATCGGGATAGCTGGCGGTATAGCTGCTTACAAGTCGGCGATGCTTGTAAGCAAGCTGGTCCAAGATGGGCATGATGTCAGTGTGGTACTTTCGCAAGGGGCCACGAAATTTGTCGGCCCAGCAACCTTTGCGGCCCTTACGGGCAAAGCACCTGTGATCGACCCTTTTGATCCTCGCTTTCCGCTCGGGCCGCACATCGAATTGGCTGTCGAGTGTGATTTGTTCATCTTAGCTCCAGCAACCGCGCGAGTGATCGCAGGATGTGCGTTGGGACTAGCAAATGATCTTCTTACGACCTTGTATCTCAATCTTGAGTGTCCCGTAGTGATGGCCCCAGCGATGAGTGGTCCGATGTGGGAGAAGCCAGCTGTAGTTCGCAATGTCGAACAACTTCGCGCCGACGGAGTGCATATCGTCGGTCCCGAAAACGGCTGGTTGTCTTGCCGACGCATTGGCCCAGGCAGAATGTCCGAACCGCAGTCCATCATTGAAGCGTGCAAGCCTTTTTTGGAGTGAACCAACCTTGGCCCATATCGTCATCACTTCGGGCCCAACCCGACAATACCTTGATCCGGTTCGTTACCTGACGAATGCTTCGAGCGGGAAGATGGGGGCATCTTTAGCGCAAGCGGCTTTGGATTTGGGACATCGCGTCACGATCGTCACCGGACCAGTCTCCGTTGAGTATCCTCAAGCAGCAAAGATAGTCCATGTGACTACCACCGAAGAGATGCTTGAGGCTACGAAGCTTGAATTCACACAAGCAGATGGGCTCATTGGTGCTGCCGCTCCTTGCGATTACATGCCAAAGCAAGTGGAGACGAGCAAGCTTCAAAAAACGGGGAATGGCTTAACGTTAAATTTGCTTGAGACTCCCGATATTGTTGCATGTATGGCCGCGAACAAGCTTCCCAAGCAATGGGTTGTCGCTTTCGCATTAGAGACAGAAGATGTTCGGTTTCGCGCGATCGTGAAACTCAGTCGCAAGTCGTGTGACATGATCGTCTCGAATCGGGCGGATGCGATGAACTCGGACGAGAACAACGTCGAGGTTATCTCCAGGGGTGGCAAAGTCCTTGATCAATTTCATGGCCCGAAGCCATTGGTCGCTCAAGGGATTCTTCGATTGATCGATAAACATCTTATTGCGACTCAAGGTTAACTCCTTATGCTTGCTTCGCTATTTCATTCGTACCCAGATCTTCCAGCCTGCGATGAACCACTTGATGCGTTGGTGGTGGCACCACATCCCGACGACGCGGAGTTGGGAATGGGTGGGACGATTGCGGCGATGATTGAAAAGAATTATCGAGTGGGGATCCTCGATTTAACAAGCGGAGAACCCACACCGCTGGGCAGTGTTGAAAAGCGTAGAGCGGAAACAGCCAAGGCATCGGCGATTCTGAAGATCACATGGCGCTACAACCTTGGATTACCCAACCGCTTCTTGGAAGCAACACTTGAGAACCGTGCGAAGATTGCTGGGATTTTTCGGCTTACACGACCGCGTTGGATCTTTGCCCCTTATTGGGTCGATGCGCATCCCGATCATACAGCTGCTACGGAACTTATCGAAGCCGCGCGGTTTTGGAGCAAGCTCACCAAATGCGACTTGCCAGGAGAGCCATTCCACCCTCAACGCATTTTTTATTACTACTGCATCCATCTAAAGCTAATCCCTCAGCCCGCTTGGATTCAGGATATCACCCCTTATTGGCAAACGAAGGCGGATTCCGTTGCTGCTTACCATAGCCAATTTGTGGAAGGAAAAGAACATTTGGATCCTTCTTGGGTAGAAGTTCTCCGAGAGCAAGCAGCCACTTGGGGACGTGCTATCGGTGTGCGATACGGAGAGCCTTTCGCTTCGAAAGAGCCCATTGGATTATCCGATTGGAATTCTTTGCTGTGATAGAGATCCATTCCCAGGTTGAACCTCACCAGCGGCCCAAGAGACAGTCAAAGATCTCTAACGCATTGACGCACGCAAAGCCACGCGTACCTCGAGGGATAACCCGGCGTTTATTTCTTGATTCTTTGTCAAGCTTCGCTGGGCTTTCGATTATGGCTTGCCATGTAGGCTGCGTCCGCGAGTCTCGCAGCGACGGGGCAGGGGGGCAGAGCAAATTCAAAGTGGTGGCAACGACAGGGATGATCGGCGATATGCTACGGGAGCTCTGTGGGGGGAGCGTCGAGATCGTTCAACTGATTCAAGCTGGTGTGGATCCCCATTTATATAAACCGATTCGAGACGATATCGTTGCAATCGTCCAATCCGACGCTGTCTTTCACAACGGATTGCATTTAGAGGGACGGATGGGGGATGTGCTCACCCGCTCGAATGGCAGGCGGGGCTCATCCAACTCATCAAGCTCATCAGGTCGACAAACAAGCTTTGCGATGTCCGACGCGCTGCGTGAAGATGAATTGCTTGGTGAACCGGGTACTGATGCGCACGACCCACATATTTGGATGGATGTTTCCCTGTGGGCACGATGCGTTGAGTCGATCTCGCAGGCATTGACGAAGCTCTTGCCGGACCTAGCCGGTCAGATCGAGACGAAATTTGAAGATCTGCGGGAGCGATTAACGAAGCTCGACCAGAAAGCTATTGAAGCGGTAAAGACGATTCCCGAATCGCAGCGAGTGCTTATTTCCTCCCATGATGCCTTCCAGTATTTCGGACGCCGTTATGGACTGCGGGTGGAGGGAGTGCAGGGTATTTCTACTGCCTCGGAAGCAGGTTTGCAACGCATTCCGGAATTGATCGATACCATCGTCTCTCGGCGGATTCCGGCGGTCTTCAAGGAATCTAGTGTGGGAGGAAAGTTGATCGATGCGCTGATTGCAGGCGCGAGGGCTCGCGGCGTTGAACTGTTAATCGGCAGTGAGCTTTATTCCGATGCTTTGGGACCGGCTGGCTCCGGTGCGGATACTTACCTAGGAATGATGACCCATAATTTCAATTCCGTAATCACGGCTTTGGGTGGAAAATGGAAGTAAATTGAGGCAAATTCGCTAGGAAGTGCAGGATATTCAGGCTGGGCACCCCTACGAGTGGGGGCTGGGGTGGGGATTCCCTTAACAAGTTCCCAATAAAGCGTGTCGAACAACGCTGGTTTGGGTATAATAGGGAGCAGTCAACACGCTCGCCCTGGGCTTGACAAGCGTCGGGCGGTAGCTTTCTTCATTATTTTTATGGAGCCTTTTTATGGCAAGCGTTACAAAAGCTAAGAAACCAACGAAGAAGGCCGACACGGAAGTAGCCAGCGAAGAGGCAGTAGCAGAAGTCGTAAAGCCTAAGCGAACTCGCAAACCTGCAGCCGAACCCCGAGTAAAGCTTTATTGGGGAGTGTTCAATCAGCACCTGAAGCGAGTCGCTGTGTTCGAATACACCGACGTGAAAAAAGCGGAAAAGCACGCGAAAGAGCTTAGCAAAGACGGCAACGACCACTTCTTGCAGAAGATCAAGGAAGTCGTTTCCTAGGTTCCGATAGCTTGGACCACAGCCCAACACTTCACGAAACGCCACTGGTTGCCAGTGGCGTTTCGTGTTTTATCCCTTCCGGGCATAATTAAGCCTGAGTCGGTATTGCGATTTTCGACGCAATTCCAAAGGATGATCCGATGTTTGCCCATTGGAATGCTCAGGCATTCCAGCCTCCTTTTACCACAACCTTTACGGGATGCTTCATGAAAGAAATTCACTTCACCAAAATGCACGGTGCGGGAAACGATTACGTTTACATCGATGGGTTTACCCAGAAGCTACCGAGTGACTTTGAGCGACTTGCTGTGGAACTCTCCCATCGTCGATTTGGTATCGGCGGGGACGGTGTGATTTTCATTTTGCCGTCAGAGCTTGGTGATGCTCGTATGCGCATGTTCAACGCCGACGGCAGCGAGTCCGAGATGTGTGGCAACGGGATCCGTTGTGTTGCGAAGTATGTCTATGATTCTGGAATTGCCCAGAAGCCATCTCTAAAAATCGAAACGGGAGCCGGAGTACTTGATCTGGATCTTACGATAAAAAACGGCAAGGTTGACTCAGTTACCGTTGATATGGGCGAACCAAGACTGCTCGCAAAGCTAATTCCTACTACCCTTGCGAACCCCGAGGAGAGGGTCATCAACCACAAACTCGAGTATCGCGGCCACACTCTTTTCGCAACCTGTGTATCGATGGGAAATCCACATTGCGTCATATTCGTTCCTGAAGCGACGGATGAGTTGGTACTAGGAATTGGTCCGTTGATTGAGAACGATGACAGGTTCCCGAAAAGGACCAATGTGGAGTTTGTTGAGATACTCGGATCCGGCGAAGTGCGTCAAAGGACGTGGGAGCGTGGATCTGGAGAGACTTGGGCTTGTGGGACCGGCGCTAGTGCTGTCTGTGTCGCGGGAGTATTGACCGAGCGAACAGACCGGACGATTTTGAACCACCTTACCGGCGGAGATTTGACTCTTCGATGGGATGAAAGTACGAATCACGTATTCATGACTGGTCCGGCAGTCGAGGTATTCAAAGGACACGTTGCGGTCGCTTTCGAAGAATAAGTGATAATTCGGCTAGCGATTGGGGAACACGGGGAAAAGGAGATAGGGAGCAAAAGAATCGATGGAGGGATTTGCGAAGGACGTGAAGAAACAAGTCTCCAACTATGGCATGCGTGCTGCGGCCTATTTATTAGGACGCGGCTTGAAGGCTTGGATGGATACGATGGATTCTCGTTTCTCGGGGTATGATTTCAGTGCCGATGTGTCATCGAGCATCTACACCGAACCGGTGCTTTATGTCCACTGGCACGAATATATCTTGCTCCCTACTGCTGTGCGGCGTGGATCGGGAATGACGCTTCTGGTCAGTGAGCATCGCGATGCGAACTGGTTGGGCTGGGTTGCAGAAGATTTTGGATTTCGAACCGTTCGCGGGTCTTCGACTAAAGGTGGCATCAAAGCGATCCTTCGATTTCGCAAAGAATATCGGGACTCAAGTTTGGTTGTTGTACCCGATGGGCCTAAAGGCCCACGACGAGTCGTGAGCCAGGGATGCATTCAGCTCAGCTCGATGCTTCGTATGCCTATCGTTCCGGTCGGCATGGGGTTCCATCGTCCGTACCGAGCGAAGTCTTGGGATCGCCTTGCGATTCCTCGCCTTAGTTCACGGGTCCGATTGGTGCTTGGCCCGAAAATCACTATTCCACGCGGCTTAGACGATCAAGGAATCGAATCCTACCGGTCTTGTATCGAACAAATGCTTCATGTATTAACCGCAGATGCGGAATCATGGGCTGAGGACGGATCGACACGGGTGGACGAGCGAGGGCTCTTCCCCGCCCCTCCCGCTTCGTTGGATTAAGCCTTTACCCGGGATTTCCAAGAATCATTGCTTGTCAGAGGTGTTTTCGCGCCCTGCGATTGCCCCGCTATAAGCCTTGGATTGTAATAACCAAGAGTTTCACGCTCCACTTTCACGTCCTAATAAAGGTGCTTTATATGAATCGCTTCAAGCGACCCGTCGCTATTGTTGCACTAGCTTTGTTATCGTGCATCTGTTCATCAAGCCTCTTCAACAAGAATGCTTTCGGCCAGGACCTTCAGTGGAAGCTTAAAAAGGGACAGCGATTCTCCCTGGTGACAGACCAGAAAATGGTCACGAAAATGAATGTGCCCGGTGCGGGTTTGCAGGAAATGCCCATGAATCAGTCTGCCGAGGTGGAATGGAAGGTCACCGACTCCGATGACAAAACCTTCGTGGTGCAGCAGACGATCAAGAGGATGAAAATCTCGATGAAGTCCGCGTTCGTTAACGTCGACTACGATTCCGATGGCGAACCTAGTACCGATCCTGTAACTAAACAAATCGCAAAGGGTATGGAGCAACTCATCGGTGTGGCCATTTCATCGAAAATGAGCCGGCAGGGCAAAGTGCTTGAAGTGATGCTTCCTGAAGAACTTGCTAACAAACCTGCAGATCCAGCTTCACCTCTTTCCGGCGACACGTTGAAGCAAATGTTCGAGCAAGCAACGATCGATTTTCCGAGCGATATCACAAAAATCGGTAAGACGTGGAAACAATCCGCGGAAATTAATTTGAACGGAATGAAAATGAAGACAGATGTGACCTACCGCTACGATGGCCAAGTCGAAGTCGATGGTCGAAAACTCGAGAAGTTTAACTTGGAATCCTTCGTCACCCTTTCAGAACCACCACCGGGTATCGACATGACCGTCGAAGACAACGGTAGTGGGGGCGAAATCCTCTTCGATACGAAAACTGGTTGCATCGTTTCCACCAAGTTGACGCAGAACATGAAGATGAAAATCAAGGTTGCTGGCCAGACCATCGATCAAGATCTCCAAGGGGTAACAACCACAACCGTTACACCCGTAAGCGAATAGTGGCATGTCAGGGATACACTTGCGTACCCCTGTTGATTACTTCCATGCTCGTAGGAAATAGATGTAGCCAAATCTATTTCTTTGGCACGGATGGCTCGTCAGCGCTCAAGGGTAACTCGGTAGAAGTCACATAGGTATCCAAGTATTCTTTTACGGCGGTTGCTAAAACATCCGCCGTTTTCTTTCGATTCATTTTGTCCCGATACTCCGCCCCGAACTCGAGTTGAACCGCGTCGATTCCCTCGGGGCGATGACTCCCGTGGCTTTGAACAATGTACCCGCCTGTAAATCCGCTTTGCTCTTTTCCATTCGCTGGGTTCGGGTGAACTTTCCATCCAAGTCGATGCAAAACCCCGAATAGGCTGTCCTCCCCGGAATGCGCTGACTCTCCAAAACGCTCTCGGAGACGCATCACTGTTTTACCATTTCCGGTTCCTCGGTACACAGTCGTCGAACTAGAACCCTGCCCGTGAATGTCCAGTAATAACCCGGTTCGGTGATTCTCTAGGATTTCCGCGCAAAATCGTTGCAATGATCCGTGATATCTTTGGTACACCGGCGCAGCATCCGAGTCTTCGTATGCAATGGAGGCCGGTCGGTTCGGATCAAGATACTTGCGATGCACTTTACTGAGCACAAGATAGGGCCGTTTACCGGTCCTGCGTTGAATTGCATCCGCAATCGCAACTGCAAGCTCCGTTGTACCAGCATCACGTCCGGTAAAAAACCCAGACGGGCCGGTTTCCATTCCAGCTCCACTACGGGGTTCAACCCCTTCGATCTGCATCGTCCCCCCGTGTGGGGCTGAGAGAATCACTGGCAATTCTCCTTGTTGTACTTCAACAAGAACTTCGATATCCGAGCTGGTTTTTGCAACATTCGGCGCAGAGGTCACCTCTTTAACCTTGGGCGAGAGCAGGGCCTCTTGACCGAAGGAAAGCGAAGCACAAGCAAGGATCATGAATAACATCCAAAATCCAGAACAGTGGCGAATCGATCGAATGCCAATCATCGCAACTCCCGTATTTTTCAAGACAAATCAATCAACCCGTTTCTCAATGGATCGAGTTGCCGGTGCCGGATACTTCAAAGCATTCTTCTTGATCTTCAACGCTAGAGCTTGAGCAAGGTCGATTTTCAAAACGCTTGCCATACGAAGCAAGTAGGACAATACATCGGCTAATTCTTCAGCAACAGGAGAGTCTACGGCAGTG
>Ga0214163_1000041_pt1 | contig 50459 bp, 59 predicted proteins | sample LakMenepilimnion_2_FD_153001 | JGI IMG/M metagenome (GOLD analysis project Ga0214163, IMG submission 153001) | Freshwater microbial communities from Lake Mendota, WI - Practice 15JUN2010 epilimnion v4 | ecosystem: Environmental > Aquatic > Freshwater > Lake > Epilimnion/Euphotic zone | place... | reverse complement strand
TTTGCTCCTAACGCAGTTCAATATTTGATCTATATCTTTTAGTGTTTGTTCAGCCCATCCCATTTGTGCCACGCAATGTTCTAAGGAACCGTAATGTTGTTCCAAGCAATTCAGAAGCAGGAGACGTAGCGGTTCTACAGGTGGCGTTTCAGGCAATTTACATTGCGTATACAAGACCTCCAAAGCCTTGTCTTTTTCTTTAGCCCATTCAGCAACTTCTCCGGCTGTCCAATCTCCTCGACGAATCGCCTTCATTACATCTTTGGCTCTTTGCAGATTGATGTCACCTTCCATCATGATTTGCTCTGCTTCATCAAAAAGTCGTATAACATGGTAAGCGAACTTCACATCGTATCCATGTCGTTTTATGATTTCTGTTCTTCCACCAATTGGTTCTTTGGAATTCATTTTATGTAACTGAGAAGCTGCATAACCACGGAATTTTTTCCAACATAGCTTGCTAAGAAATAACCGTCTATTATCTCGAACCAGACGACCAATTTGGGTACAATGAATTATGCAATTTTCTGGCGTAAAGAGACTGTCAATCATATTAGGATTGTTGCCTCGGCAAAGTTCAAAAAACTTCACGATACTAAACACAGAGAAATCCCATTCTTTTCCTAATCCTCCATTAGCATCACTATCAACAATGTGATGTTGCTGATATTGATCAAATAGTTGTGGCTCAGGGCCAAATCCGGGAATGTGACCATTCAAGTGAGGAAAAATCATGGCTTTTGGAGGAATGGCAAACCCATAAACATCATAGTCAGGAATCTTTTCTTTGACAGAAGTGTCCGCCACCCCATAAGCGTGCGAGCCCATAATCGTTAGATAATGGGTGTTGTCTGCCAGCCAAGCTGGAGGGTGAATCAATCCTCGTTTTTGCAAATCAGCAATTAATTTCGACATTTTTTGTGCCCTGTTAGTTTGAATATTTTTTATATCGTATGCTGACGCGAGCATCCAGTCAAATGAAAAATTTGATCCTATATAATTTCATGAACTTTTTAATTATTTTAGCAGATGATTTGGGCTGGAACGATGTTGGATTTCACGGGAGTGAAATCTTTACGCCAAATTTGGACAATTTAGCTTTACAAGGCACAAAGCTTAATCGTTTTTACGTACATCCTATTTGTACGCCTACCAGAGCAGCTTTACTTACAGGACGTTATCCTTTTCGATACGGCCTACAAAGAATAATTTGGCCTTGGAATAATAGAGGACTATCTCTGAAAGAAAAATTATTGCCTCAAATATTAAAAGAAAATGGATATTCAACATATGCTCTTGGAAAATGGAATTTAGGTCATTTTCAAAAAAAATATTATCCTACTAATCGTGGATTTGAAAAACACTACGGGAATTATACGGGTTCTTTATCACATTTTGATCACACATATCACGGCGTTCATGATTTTCACGAAAATGGCAAGCCTATTTATCCTAAGGGTCACGCTTGCGATTTAATTACTTCTAAAGCTTGTGAGTGGTTAGAGCAAAACACTCATACAAAACCTTTTTTTATGTATTTAGCATACAACTCTCCTCACTTACCTTTGGAGCCCCTTTCATATTATTACAATGCATACTCAAAAATTAAAGATGAAACAAGAAGAAAATACTGTGCCATGGTCACTCATTTGGATGATTCTGTCGGTAGAGTTGTCAAAACTTTAAAAAAAACAGGGCATTATGAAAAAACTTTAATTTGGTTTTTGTCAGATAATGGTGGTTGGACTTGGGATAACTGTGGGGGCAATAATTACCCATTGAAAGGAGGAAAAGTAAGTTGTAATGAGGGTGGCATAAGAGTGGTCAGTTTCATTCATAAAGCCAATCAAAAAGCTTTTGAGTTTAATGATTATAGTCACGTTACAGATATCGTTCCAACACTTTTAAAATTAGCCAACATTAATGAGCTTAATTTGAAATTAGATGGAGTAGATTTATTTAACATGTCAAATAACTCCTATATATCGGAGCGAATTCTTGTTCATGAATTATTTTATGAACAAGAATCTATGTTGGCGGCTGCAACAAAAGGTAATTGGAAGTTTATTGTTAGAAAACAACCAGAACTATATGATATACAAAAAGATCCTTTCGAAAAAATAAATTTGGCTAATTTGCATCCAGATATTTGCGAGAACATTAAACAAGAATTGTTCCACATGACTGAAAAAGATTATGTGCTCGATCCTCCTTCTAACCAAATCTGGGAAAAACCAAATGGTCATCCTAAGAATTTTGTTTTTCCAAAATATTGGGGAGAAACAAAAAATGATCTTATTTCTATGCTTGCTATTGAAAAAAATAAAAAAACTTTAACACAACTGTCAGAAAAAGAAATTTATGGCTATCCCAAAGATTGGGGAAAATTGTTTTAGATATGTGTAAAAATGCATGAAGTAATGCTTTGGAGGACAATGTGAAATATGATTTTTTAATTGTTGGTGCTGGTTTTTTTGGATCAACTTTTGCTAGAAGAGCTACAGAGCTTGGTAAGAGTTGTTTAGTTATAGATAAGGCATCTCACATTGCAGGAGCGGCATTTGATAAAAAGTGGGACAATGGCATCATTGTAAGCGAATATGGAGCACATATTTTACACACTAATAATGACAATATTTGGAATTTTCTTAGCCAATTTAGCACTTTACAACCGTTCACCAATAAACCAAAAGCAATATCCGGGAACAAGATTTACAGCTTTCCAATCAATCTTATGACCATGCATCAATTGTGGGGCGTTACAACACCCGAACAAGCAAGACAAAAAATTAGAGAGCAAAGAATTATTTGTCAACATCCAAAAAATTTTGAAGAATGGGCTTTACATCATATTGGTAGAGATTTATACGATCTATTTATATATGGTTACACTAAAAAGCAATGGCTAAAAGAACCTAAAGAACTTCCAATTTCTATTATAAAAAGATTGCCAATAAGATTCACTTTTGAAGAAAACTATTTTTCTACAAAATATCAAGGCGTACCTTTAGAAGGCTATTCAAAATTAATTGAAAACATGTTAGATGGAATTACAGTAGATCTAAATGTCGATTTTTCACAAATAAAAAATCGATGGAAATCGATTGCTAAACATTTAATATACACTGGACCAATAGATGAGTTTTTTGATTACTCTTATGGTCAATTAGAGTATAACACTTTGAGGTTTGAACACAAAGTGATGAAGGGAGACTATCAAGGAAATGCTGTGTTTAATTATGTAGAAGAGTCTGTCCCATACATTAGAAGCGTAGAACATAAACATTTTCATAAAAGTTTGACTAAACATGACAGTTTATTTGATTGCGAATCTGAAACAGTAGTGTCTTATGATTTTCCTGTTCAATATAAAGATAATCCAAAACCATATTATCCAATTAGAGACCAAAAAAATTCTATTTTATACTCAAAATATTTTCAACTTAAATTGCAAGAAAAAAATATCACCTTTGGTGGTAGATTGGGAGAGTACAATTATTTCGATATAGATCAGACGGTAGCCTCGGCCTTAAGCAAAGCAAATAAACTAATTGATTCAAATTAAAAAATAAAAGCATACAAATTGATGGATTACACAATTATGAAAAACGTTCAATCTCTTTGGGTTGGCAATCATTTAAGCAGGATGGAACAAGCTTGCATAAATTCTTTTTTAAATCTTGGCTATGAATATAATTTATACGTTTATGAAAACATTGATAATTTACCTGAAAAAGTAAAAGTTTTTGATGCAAATGAAATTATGCCAGCTAGCGAATTGTTCGTTTACAATTTGCCGCTTAATAAAGGCGGAGGCAGCTATTCTGGTTTTTCTAATTATTTTAGATATAAATTGCTACACTTAAAGGGAGGAACTTGGGTAGATACTGATGTTTTTTTACTTAAAGATCTCCCATGTAAACAAGTACTAGTAATAAATCAAGATTTTCAATCGGTTGCGTCTTGTATTTTAAGATTTCCCTTAGGACACGAAGTTCCAAAAATTTGTAACAAAATTTGTGTCGAAAAAGATAAAAAAAAAATATTATGGGGGGAAACCGGGCCAGATCTTATAACGGCAGTAACAATTGATCTGAAAATTAAAGCTGAATCGTCCGCAGAATATTTTCCTATAGGTTGGCAGGAGACTCATAGGTTTTTGCATGACGAACCAATTCCTGACACTTATACGGTTCATTTTTGGAATGAAATGTGGAGAAGAAATGTTATGTTCAAAAATAAAAAACATCCTCAGAATACACTTTACGAAAAATTATTAAGCTTGCAAATGAAAATGATATGAAGCAAATTTATTACGACAGTTACTTAAAAATAATTGACCCTCATCGTGAAGTAATTGAAAACATCATTGATGTTATGGATCAGTATAATTTTGAAAAAGAAAAAACAAAATTATTGGACGCTGGATTTTCCAAAAGCTTTTTAGATTTAAAAAAGTCAATAATAAAAAATGATCGGAAAAAATATTTTTCAAATGATCGAGCAAATACTGTTTGTAAAACAATTTTAGATTTCAATTTGAATGTTACTTGTAACAAAAAAACAAAAATGCTTGATTTGGGTTGTGGCTATGGTGAATACGCTAGCATATTCAAGTCTTATGGTTACGATGTAATTGGCACAAATGCTCCGTTTTATAATGATGATTTCATATTTGTAAATAAACTTTTAGGCATCCCATATGTCTTGTGTGATATACGACAAAAACTCCCATTTGCAGACAAACAGTTTGATATTGTTTTTTGCATCGGAGTTTTAACATTGCAAGGCATGAAAGGTAAAATTCCATTCGCAGCAAATGAATTAAAAAGAGTTTGCAAAAAACAAATTTGCCTTAAAATACATGAGAAAATGATAGATTATCATCAATTAGATATGAATAACTTATTTTTAGGTGAGGAGATTATAGGAAACAAAGATCATTGGGTCGTAAATCTATATTAGTAGATAGTGAAAAAATGTATTTTTTATGCCAGTTTAACTTATAGACACCCTCAGAGACTGTTTTTTTCACTGCATTCAATACTGACTGTTTTTGCCAATCATCGCCAATTAATACACCATTTTTTTTAAGCAAGACACTACAAAGTAAAAGATCTCTATAAACATCACTTTCTTGATGAGACCCATCTAAGTAAATAAAATCTAAGCTTTTATTTGAAAAATATTTTTTAACATTCGTTGAATCATCTTCAATTATTTTAATTCTATTCACAACATTATATCTTTCAATATTTGTTAAAAATTCTTTTTTGCCACCATGTTTCCAATTGTCAAGACATGTAAGTTCAATGTGGGGGTTGTTTTGCAAAAAATAAATTGCAGACCTTCCTTTGTATGAGCCTATTTCCAATAACGCTGCATTTTCTTTATATTTAGAAATAATTTCTTTAAACAAAATAAAGTGCTCTTCTGCCATCCAAATTTCACCAAGGTCGTCAATTTTATTTGTGATTACCATCTAAATCATAATTTTTTTTGGAAGATGTTTTTCTAAAAGCCTTTTGTATTTTTCGATATCTATTTTTGGAACATGACAAATTGATTTAGTCAATTTGTCATGTTTTTTAAATGGTAACAAAAACTTTTGTATCAATTCTTTATCACGAGCATCTGCAAATGATTCGCTTTGTTTTAGGTTCATACTATGATATCTTATTAGCCAAGCTATTTCATGAGGCACATAGTTTTTAAATCTCATGTAAGCAAATTCGTCATGATTCCAATGAGTAATACAATTATCCCATCCAGATTTTTTTTCCCCGGTGATAATTCCATTATCACAAACCACATTAGCTGGGTTTTCTCCAGTTAAAAGTAAAGTTTTTCCCACATCATGTAAAATTGCACCTACTATGTATTCCTCATTTTTTACATTGTGTTTTTCCATAGACTCCAAAGCTTGAAAGGTGTGAATAAGTTGGCTTATTCCATACAACTCTCGATCAGATGGATCTACACAATCAGCTAACTTCTCAACTAAATCCCACGGACTCACTTCTCCAAAAACCGCCTTTTCATATTTTTCGTTAAGTAGTCGAACACTATTTTCTGTTTGATGCCAATGTGTTTTTTTTATTTTTTTAGCGTTTTGATCAAATAAAAAATTTTTTGTATATTTAAGCATATCATATTTATGATGTTGGAAATTAGAATTTTATCAATGATGCGATCAGGTCATCATGCTATTTGCAATTGGATCTTCGAACAATTGTCTGGGAATTCTTTATTTATTAATAGAATCGACGGAAAAGTAAATTACTTTATTCATTCAGATTTTTGCTCTTGGAAACCAGATCATATGATTTTTAATTTTGAAGACTTATCTGTATTACAACACAATATGACTATAAAAAAAATCAAGCATGTTTATGATTTAGGCCCAAAATTTAAAAATGTTTTAGTGTTACGCGACCCATTTAATTTGTTTGCAAGCAGATTGCAAATGAAAAAAATTATTGAAAAAAATTGCAAAAACACAACTTCACCTGTCGGAGAATTTACCAAAGAAGCTTTTGCTTTATGGAAAAATCATGCTTTTGAATTTTTAAATTCGTCAAATCATTTAACAAATAAAATTTGTATAAATTATAACACATGGTGTGTTTCAAAAAATTATAGAGAAAAAATTGCTTCACAACTGGGGTTGGAATTTACAGATTTGGGTTTTGACACGGTTCCGGTATTTGGAGGAGGCAGCAGCTTTGACGGCATGACATTTGACGGCTTAGCTCAAAACATGGATGTTTTTCAACGCTATAAACACTATATTGACTTTGAATGGTTTCAAAGTCAATTTGACTATGAGATAAAAAAATTAAGTCAAGAAATTTTTGAGTTTCAACCACTCTAACCATAGATTGTTTTTTAAATGAAATATCTTTATTTTTCGTTTAATCATGTCAAAATACAATTCATTGAAGTAATAGAAATTGTAAATATCTGTAGGTACTGTAAGTATTTTCCCCAAAGATGTATTGACAACTCCATCTCTTAGCAAAATTTCAGTGATCATAAGATTTAAAGCAAGCTGGTCATTTTTGTGCGTTTGAATTTGTTTTTCCCATTCGGATAAAAAATTCAAACTTTTATCGGTATGATTAAAGAAAAGCACACCAGCATTAATTTGTCCCATAATTTTTCTGTGATTCATCACAGGCTCTTTTGAAAGCTCATCATGCCTTCGTATTGTAAATCCAAAATCAAAATCATTAGACTCGAAGATTTCATCAATTTTTGAAACCAATAATGCATCCGCGTCTAAATATAAAACAGGGCCTCTTCTTTCCATCATGCAATCATAAATTATTTTCGGTTTATGAATTGCTTTCGATTTCCAACTGTTTTCTATAATGTGATAAAATCCATTGGTTTTGTAAAAGTCACAAACTTGAACTTTCTTTCCGAAACCTAGACCTCCAAGATCATAAATGCATGGTTCATATCCGAATTTTATGATTCTTTTTTTGGATTCTAGTATAATGTCTCTAAAAGCAAACGTACCTGCAACAACTATATTCATTTTTTATCTCGTAAATTGTTTTTATTTTTCAAAAAATCACAAAACACTTTTAATAAAATTTATTAATTGCAATTTTCTTATGCCATGAAAATGTAAAATTTTTGTTTTAGGATCGCTGGCTTTTTTGCGTAAATCGTGCTCATCCCCAACATCCCAACTTGTATTGTAAATCTCAGGTAGAATGATTCCGTTTAGCTTTCTACAAATGCAAGAAAAAATAAGTTCATCAAAATAAGTTATTTCTGAAAAAGATTGTTTTTCATTCCACAATTTTTGAAATTGTTGCCAAATTTTATTTGAATTTTGAAGAATCAACCCTGCGTTTAATTCTTCGCCAACTTCAGGCCAGTCTTGATAAGTTCTGAAAGCAGAATCTATAGGCATAGCTATTTCTTTTTCTAATTCATCTATTTCATCAATTGATTTTAATATTAAACAATCTAAGTCCATGACTAAACATTTACCTAAATACTCAAATGCTTGAGCTTTCATCCAACCTACTTTATGTAAAACATCTTTTCTGTTAGGTGGTTCAGATTTTTTAATTATTTTAAACTCGTAAGGCCAAAAATTAGGAACTTGCGTCTTTTCATCAAGCAACAAAAAAGGCAACATTTTTGTTTTGCTTTTTTTGTAAAAATATAACCAAATTTTGATCAATTCATGACTTGCGGAATGGTGTTTTCGATCAAGTGTTAAATTTTCTTCAAAGTAAATAAGTGCGATTTTTGTTTTCATTATATAATCTCATAGTTTCCATGATTTGCTGGTTTGCCCATTTGAAGTCATCTGGAATTTGAAAATTGCTTGTTGAAAAATTTGTAAAAAAATCAATTAACTTTTCTTTATTTATAATATTTAATGATGTTAGTGAAGCTATTGTCTTATTTGCTAAATTCAAATGGCTTTTGAGATAAACAGTATTCATGGATTCAAGTAATTGGTTGGCTTTAATATTAGTTTCTAGCATGTTTCTATCTTTTATTTTCAATAAGCCTTTTTTGGTAAATCCGTAATTATTTGAATACAAAAGTCTTTTGCGTGAGAAATCAAAAAACGGGCTGTCTGGAAACTTGTCTTTTGGAGTAAGAACGGTAGTCACAAATGCGGCAGGCTTCCAATAAACGCAGTCACAATTAAGCACCTCTTCATGTTGACTTAAATCTGGGTTGTAAAAATCATCATCATCAGTAAATAAGAAAAGGCTATCGTCTCCAAAGTCAAATAAAGACTCCCATTCATATACAATACATCCATTAAGTTTTTTCCAATTCGAAATAGCTATATCGTTTAATTTTTTTCTAAATTCAAAATATTTTGTTTTAAAATTCCTGTCCCAAAACCTAATTAACTTTTCAATATCATTCAATGGAAACCAAAAATTTTGTTTTAAAAAATCATCATATGTCATATCATAATAATCAGTTTTGTTATTTACATAAATGATAATTCTCATAAAGTTTCCTAATTTCTTTTGCCCAAATAGAAGCTAAAAATTCGTAATCCCAAAAGGACAAAAGAAAATCTCTTGCTTCTTTTCTTTTGTTTATATAGTCGTCCCAGTTGTTTATGATATAATTGATTTTATCTTCTAAGTCGCTACAATCTGGCTCAAAGTAAACGCAATACTTGTTAAAAATGTTTGGAAAACATTTGACGTGATCGCTGTTAGGTTTTAGTAAAACACAGCCACAATAAATTGCTTCAAAATCTCTAAAACAAACTTCTCCCCAGCCCCAAGGTGAAATGCAAATCTTGCTATTCAAAAGAGTTTTTATGTATTCTTTTTTATTGTGCACAAAATCTGTGCGGCTATTCGTAAATTTTTTTACGTGATCAATTATCATACCTCTATGGTTTTTGATAAATGGATCGTTCCAAATTGTGAACATCGATGCGACATCAATATTTCTCGCCTTTTTATAATCTATAGTCAATTTTACCATATCAGAAAATGAATTTTGAACACAATAAGGTATGAGACATTTGATTTTGCATAAGCTTTGCTCTGACATGGTTTCAGATGTATTTAATCTTTGTTGCAAATTTAAACTTTCATTTAGCACTTTAAAATGGTAACGATTGAAACCACAATTATTTAATGAAAGCGGTTCGGTTATAGCCGTTTTTACTATTGCCAATATTTCTTTTTGTTCTGCAAGTTTTCTAATCTCTTGATTGAAAACTATAGAGCTATCTGCTCTTTCGATTAAAATCGTAGGTTTATTTAAATTGCATAACTTTTTATGCTGGCAAATCAATACATTGTGATTCTCTTTAACAACAACTATGCCATATTTACTAAAGTAAGGAGTGCACTTGTTTAAAAAATCCACTTGATTAAATGCATATTTTTTTTCCTCAAAAGAAAATTTGATTTTTATTTCAGGTTTTATCATAAAATATTTAAAATAACTTTATCTTCTTAAAAACGTGGTCTAAAAATTCACTTAAAGTGCCACTTTGATATAATGATTTATGCGACACACTGAGTTCGACTCTAAATTTTTCCAAGCTGTCCTTAGGTAAATTCCATTTTTCAATATATTGGCGACAATTCCATAAATTGTGCAAGCGTAGTTCAAGATATGAATTTACATTGTAGTCGTGTTTCTGATGTAGTTCACATACATCTATCGGTACAAATTTGTGACCACGTATGTGTGTGTTATAGAAAAAATCTGTATCTGGATAACCCCATCCTTTATATCTTGGATCAAATCCTCCAGCATTTAGAAAAGTTTGTTTTCTAAAGCCGACGCCACCAGAAAAAGGGTTTTTTCTCCGAATTATACGAGGATCTAAAACTCTATGATCTTCTATCAACTCATCAGAATAATTCTTGACATCATTAATTATGTGTTTTATTTTATGGATAGATAAATCGTGACGTAAAGAATATAAATATTTTGCAAAAACAAAACAATTTTCATTTTGTAAAACATTCAAGCAGTGTGAAAAATAATTTTTTGGAACAATGCGATCACAATCAAAATAAAATATATTTTCAAAAGAACAATTTTGCACTCCTGTATTAATAGTGTTGGCCCAGCAATAATGTTGCGTAAGTCTTGGTATTTCGAATAATTTAAAGCCCTCAGGCTTAAAGTTTGATAAACCGTCTGAACAAATTATTTTTTCACAATCTTCAAATAATTCGCAATTATTCCAAAAATTAATGCTTTTTTTGAATTGCTCTATTCTATCGTTTGAATATAAAACTAGAAAACTAAACATGGCACATTATAAAAATAAAAAGGTTTTTTTAAATATATCCCAATCTTTCACATATCCTTTATTTACTCCGCAAAAATGAGTACCACACGAACCTATTTTAAATCCCGGCGTGGGTCCGCTTACTTGGATTTTATTGATTGGTATTATCTCAACATTTTCATCTTGTAACACTGTGGCTACTAATGATTGTTCTTCAAAATGTGTTTGCCAAGTTCCTTTTGTTTCTCTAATCAAATTATTTATTTTTGCAGCATAATCAAATTTCGGTGGCAAGCATACAAGTCCGCTATTTATGTTAAAATTATCTTTTACTAATTTCTCAAATCTGCCGTGATAACTCCTTTGAAAAGCTTGACTGATCAAAAATAAATCATCTGTTTCTAAAAATTTTTCTATTTCAGGAAATCTCTTATATATTATGACATCATTGTCAATTATTATCTCATGTTGATTAGCTGATAAACGGGGCGGATATAATTTCCAACATGGACCAGCAATTAAATTGCCTATTTGTGGAGGAGGCTTGTCCAATTCGTTACGATAATCATTTTGATTTATTATTGCGTCTACTGAGTTAACAGGAAGTTTAGATTGATGAAAATCATCAAGTTGATTAAAACAAATGATATAGTAAAAGCATCCACCATAAATTCTTTTGAATCTTTTTATTGATTGAGTCAGTGACTCAAAACCTGCGGCATGACAAGGGCCAATAATCCAGCGAATAATAGGTTTGGAGATTTGCATCATATCTAATGTCTTGGTAAAACGCCACTATATACATAGTGTTGTTGTTGTTTAGTGTTGAGAAAATTTTTGAGTAAATTTTATGATTACACCTATGGTGAGATGGACAATAGGACCGGTAAAAAAAATAGGATTTGAAATCCTATTTGAATCAGTTTTTTCATTTGCAAAAATTTATCCAGAATTTAACAAAATAGTTTGTTACAATAATATTGATTTCAATTGCATAAGGAACTTACAAAAAAATTGTAATATCGAATTACAACAAGAAAATTTTGCTCCTTGTCAATTATTAAACCCTTCAGCGAATCCAGAAGAAGCCACAGGTTGTGGTTGGAAGTTAGTTCCACCTCGATTAAATCCTGATGGCTTAGAGCTTTTCATAGACAATGATATAATAATACGTAAGCGATTGCCTCAAATTGATGAGTGGCTTGAAAGAAAAGATTGTGGCTTGATAGCAGAGGGCCTCAGCAGAAAACGGATGTATGGAGTTTTTGATCCTTTTGTTCCGCCAAACATTCATGCTAATGCAGGCTTGTTCGGCCTTCCACCGGGATTTGATTTCGGCAAAAAAATTGCAGATTACGCAAACTTTCTGACTGGTGGCTTAGGAGGCTATAATGAGCAAGGATTGACCGTTGCAACTATTGTCAATATGCCACAGTATATCATGGTGCCCTTAAGTAAACTACATATTTCTGAAGATCATGCAGACTTTCCAGAAAAAATGCCTGATGCAATTCATTTTGTTGGTGCAAATAGAAAAGAATGGCATAGAGGTTGGGCTCATTATAAAAAAATTACTCGCGGTATTTTAATGATGTAATCATGTCGGTAAAAATCTCACTGTCAGGCCAACAACGCTTATCTTTAGGAATGTTTTTTCCTACGACTTTCCTTACTTGCCCATATTGCACAGCACAATACACTTCCGTGCTGATAGGCTTTCCATAAGATAAATCACTCTGAGCATGTTTGCCAAGCTCCCATCTACTGCAAACATCGTTTGCCTCTTTTAACGCAAACTCAAGTGGATTTGTCAAATTCGTGTATGTATCACCTGTTAATACCGGTCTCGTATGGCAAACAATCACATCATCTATTATGGCAATTTTGTCTCTGGGATGCCCTAATAACACATTCCAAATTCCTTCAATAGACCAGCCACAATTGTTTTCCTTAAAAGACTCTTTGCATATCTTTAAAGCAGCAGATGAAAAGCAAGGGCACATGATTTCAACCCAATTTGTATACCGTAAAATTGAGCCAGTTTTATGCAAATTTACTTCAACCCCATAATATCCCATTATAGAAGGCTGAGATATTTCCAGTTGATATTCCTTCATCATCGAGAAAAGCTTGATTATATCTGAAGGTCTTGCTGCAACATCATCATCTGGAAGCCAAATGTAATCATATTCAAAAAAATGAGGCGATTCATCCAACAAATCTTTAATGAGATGATATTTGTATCCTTTGGCTTTTTTGTAAAAAGTAGACTCTTCAGGGTAGCCTTCTTTGTCGCCATAGTAAACTAAACAAGTGTCATACGCTTCGGATTTGATCCAAAGTTTGTGTAAAGATTGATCTCCAACAGTTGAAATTACTAAGTTTTTCATTTTTTACAACAGAATTTGCCTCGTGTATATTTTATGCTTCTTATAGAGACGATCCATAACAGAGTCCGGTTTGTATTCCTTAGGAACGACGGAATTCATCCAATGAATGAATTTCCATGTATCTGGCACCATCCAGCTTTGGGCTTGCTCTTCTATAAGTGGAATTACCTGATTTAATCTATCAAGGTTGCATTCATCGTAATGGATATACTTGCTGAGCCCAAAGAACTCAATGTAATAACATAAAATGCGAATCGCATGATGCCAATCATTCTGGTTTTCGTTTACTTCTTTCAAAGCTTTTTCATAGCAGAACTTCATTAATTCACTTTTTGGAGGACACTTCATGATATTTCCAACTACAGATAACACCCCATGAAATCTAAACCAGTATTCGTCTTCAATTTCCTCTAATGGTTTCAAACACACAACATCCATGTCAGACCACCAACCTCCAAGTTCCCATAAAACTTTATACCTAAAAATCTCAGAAAAACCCACGTAACTATTTTCTCCAAATCCAAGTAACATTTTTGTAGGATATCTAAATATTTTATCTTGTGGGATTAATTCGTTGCCATCTCTGAGAACAACACCTTTTGGCACTTCAGATTGAACATCTCCATAATGCCATAAATGAAATTCGGCTCCGTTTGCAGTAAAAGATTTCAGAGTTAGGTACTCCATTTGCTTAAGACCACCTTTACCCAACCACAATCCGTTTACTTTGATTTTTTGTGACATTTGTAAGACCTTTCTATTATAAATTAGTATGAATCTAAAATACCTTATAGTTGGCACCGGTCGATCTGGAACTGTTTTCATGGCCAGACTATTTACGAGCCTCGGAATTCCGTGTGGCCATGAATCTATTTTTGATTTTCAAGGATTAGAACACGCAACTAAGATTATAAATGGAGAAGCAAACCCAAGTTTGAGCGAAACCTCAACCACTCATTGGATTGATGGGCAAAAAATGTTTGAACCTAATTGGCTAGCTGACTTGTCTAAAATACAGGCAGAATCAAGCTACATGGCAGCACCATATTTACATGACTCAATACTATCTAGAACCAAGATAATTCATGTTGTTCGAAATCCAATAAAAGTAGTAAATTCTTTTTGCAATTACATAAATTATTTCAAAGACTCAGAGCCATCTACATCTTTTGAAGAATTTATTTATGACAATATTCCTGAGCTAAAAAAGCCTATGTCACAATATGAACGTGCTGCTCTTTATTACGTTCGTTGGAATGAATTAATCGAGAAAAGAAAGTGTGATCTTTTTCACAAAGTAGAAAATGGAACAGATGCAGTCATGAATTTTTTGCAAATTATTTCTGATCAGCCTTACTCTAACACTAAAGTAAACACTTATAAAAAATGGTCGAACGAGCAATTTTATATTCATTTGATCAGAAGCAAGGAGATTAGAGATGCTTTTGTATCAATTGGGCACCGCTATGGTTATAAGATGCCAGTTCAGATGTTTATGTAACTAAAAAATCTTATTACTTGCTTTGTTTTTTGGCACTTCCAAGATGTAATCAACGAAGTCTATTTCAAGAATGTTTTGTATGATTTCATTTTGAAAACATTTTTGTATTTTTTCTTGTATTAATGAAGGAGTTGTGAAAAAACTTTCAACCTCACTTCTTATTGGAAGTTCACTTTTAAGTTCTAGTCCTGATTCTTGAAACCAATACTTGTAAGTATCAAGTGGCTTTATAACTTTAATGTTGTGTTCTACTTCTGTTCCAAAACATCGCATCAATTCTATTTCATCAAGCACCAAATGAAGAAAAGCTTTATTTTGCTGATTGTACAAATGGCCTCCGTGTCGTGAAGACCAAGGATGATTTCTTATATAGATTCTGCCTTCAGGTGCTAGAACGCTTGCTGCATCTTTTAGTGCTTGAATTGGATCAATAACAACAATGTGATCCAGCACGTCATACATGAGAATTATGTCATATGGTGCATTTCTTTTGACAAGCTCAAAATCATTTGTTGCATCTTCTTTATTAAGTTTGAATTTTTCAAGTTGCACATCAAATCCAAAAGCATATTTGGCTTCACGCTCTTTTGCTGCTTGAATTGTATAGCCTTCACCACACCCAAAATCAAGAAACTTCTTGCCTTTAAGATTTTCTGCCACAAGTAAATCTAAAATATTTTCAGCCCGTAATTTAGATTTTTCATCCGTTTTGCAAATAAGACTCGGATCTACTGCTGCTGGCCATGCCTCAGAGATTATTAATTCTTTGATTTCTTGAAGCTGCCTTTCGTAATCACTTGCTTGATTTAATCCATGCTTTTTCAAACCTTCTGTTAGCTCACTTAAATCTTTTTTTACCTTAGATAATTCATAAATATATGCTTTTTCTTGAGACTCTTTTAGCAAAGCTAAAGAAACTTTGACTTCTCGTAGCACTCCCATAAATGATTCCAATTTTCTCAGATGCTCATCTATTCCTGTGGCTATTTCTTCAATTTTTCTTAGATCAAACATAATGAAAACCTCAGTACTATAATAGCAATAGCAGGAGAAATCAGTATGAGCAAGCCACTTTTTCGATGGACAGTTGGAAACTGTTTGCAGCAAGGTTTAGATATTTTAGCAGAGTCAATTAATCGCACTACCAAGGCATTAGGAGTTGATAGATTTGATTGGGTTGTCTGTTATAATGGCTTAAACAGAGAAGAGCTACAATTCCTTACAAAAGCGATAGGAAACAAACCAGTACAACTGTTTTCTCAAAATTGGGCTGATTGTCCAGTTGATGACAACTGTCAATCCCCAAGACGTAAAGATGGTTCTTTTGAATGGAATGGCAATCGATGTGGTGGGACTATGTGGAAAGTTTGTCCTGCTAGAATGAGAATGGAAACACATGAGATTGTCATGGATAACGACATAGTTCTTTTGAAGAAATTCCCTCAAATTGATGAGTTTTTAAATTCAGCAGACAAAGCTTTGATTTTAGAAGAGCCTATTCGTTTTTATGGCAGATACGACTGTTTGTTTGGATCAGACAGTACGTTTTTAAATTCTGGATTTATGGGATTTCCTCCCGGATATGATTACGCAGCCGAAATCCATAACACATGGGTTCAATATGGAAAATATACTAATATTTCTCAAGCAGATGAACAGGGTTTGTTGACATATACTTTGAGTCGCCTTCCAAGTGTTAGAATTAAAAAAGAACAGATGGTTGAGGTTTTGAATAGAGACTATAAGACAACTATTACTGGTAATGAAGAGGGAATTCATTTTACTCAAGCGAATCGTATTCCAAATCACGTAAGTTGGCAAAAATATCAAACTGTGATTGCAGGACAATCCGCTTTAATCTGAGGTTTTTATGGATCAAAGAGAACTTAAACGTTATTTAAATGTGATAAAGCGTGCAGTTGCAATTATAGAGAGCATGATGGATCATGATGATAATGGTCTTCTTGAATCTCTATCTTCACATGTGCTGCCAATAATTGCACAAGAATTAACAACACATCAAATCACTAAAGTAGAGCCCACACCAATCGAAATAAAGCCCTTGGTAACAATTACTCCAGAGCAACAGCAGGCTCGCAAAAAACATATTGATGAGCTTTTACAAATTGATTGTTGGCCTGAAGCAGTGCCACCTTTTTTGGTTGCTAAAGATGTATCTGTTGAAGATCAAGTCAATCGAGCTAATGCTGTTTTAGACATGATGGTCGATAAGTCCTTAGATGGATTAGACTTTCTTGACTTTGGTTGTGGCGATGGTTGGATCGCTCAACAAGCCAATAAAAGAGGAGTCAAATCAGCAGTTGGTTATGACATTAAAACTAGCACAACTTGGGCATCAATTAAGAATGTAAACTTTACAAGCGATTTTCATTCGATTCAAAGCTCCAAATTTGACGCTATTATGCTGTATGATGTATTAGATCACTGCATTGATCCCATACTTGTTATGTCTCAGGTTAAGAATCTACTTAAAAGAGACGGATCAGTTTACATAAGATGCCATCCTTGGGTTTCAAGACACGCAACCCATCTCTACAAACAAGGCATCAATAAATCTTATTTGCATTTATTTTTAACATTTGATGAAATTAAGGATCTGATTAATCAAGAGCCTTTTTTCACTCGAATGGAGAAAGATCCAATACAAGCATATCGTTGGTGGTTTGACGCATTTGAAATCAAAAAAGAACGGTTCGTTAAAGAGCCCGTGAGCGAATTTTTTCATGTTCAATCTTTCAAAGAATTGTTATCCAACGAGCAACAAATACCATTAGATCAAATTGATTCTTTTTTGAAACTTATGGAAATACAATTTGTAGATTATAAAATTCAACTCAAATGAGGTAAAATAATGTCGGATAACACACAATCATATTATAAACTTCTTTCTATGCCCTATAAGCAAGCCATAGAAAAATTAGGATTGCCAAATGATTTAGAAAAATATTTTGGATCAGACCCCACTGTGCATATTTCTTATGAATGCATGCAAGATATTAATGCATATTACGATACTGTATTCTCTAGAAATTTAAAAACTATCTCTGAAGATGAATGGCTCCTTTATCAGCAAGGCGAAGATGTTTTAGATAGTATAAATTTTGAAGAAGCTCGTAGTAGGGTCTTTTTTTTAGAAGAAATGCCTCAAGCATATGACTTTCATGAAATCGATGACTTTAAAGTTATTGAAGATGGTTTAAAAAATATTTTGTATTTTATACAAGTGTAAAAATGCATGAACGATCTTACTTTAGTTTTGTTGACTTGCGGCGAACTTTCCGAAGCTGAATGTTTGAAAGCAATAGCTCCATTTAGGGATGAAGTGCAATTTTTTGAGATCAGGAATGTTTATCCTCAAATCACTGCATTGAATCAAATGATTGATAGAGTAGAAACAGAATTTTTTATCCCTCTTGATGCAGATATCGTTCTAGATTCTGATGCTTGGCCTAGATTAAAAAATGCAATAAACAAAAACAAGCACGACAAAAACTGGCATTCAATATTATTCAAATTATGGGACACTTTGACTGAACGTGAGATTTTGGCTTTAAAAATATTACGCACAAGCATTATGAAAAGCCATCCATTTGTCGAAAGTGCTACTCCCGATGTAGAGCATTATAAGAGGCTTACATCTTTGGGATTTACATGTATTCATGATTATCTTAAACTAAGACCAATAGGAAAACATGTAGTAGCAGGAAAACATTTTTGTTACTTCAAATATCGTGATGTTTACCAAACTTATCGTGCTCATAATTTTGAATGGGATAGTGGGGTTTTTGTAGGTGGCGATGATTTGCGAAGCAGGGCCAAAGCTCATTTCGATCTGTTTTTGAAGATGTATGCAAAAACAGGAAAACAAGATTATTTGCATTGCATAGCCGGGATGATGGATGGTATTCTTTCTCCCCTAGAACACAAGTCAAAGAATTTAAAAAGAAGAAAATACAAAGTTAAAACTAAATGGGCATTTGAGTCTTTTATGAACTGGTATATGCCATCAGTGTATGATAATCATTCAAGTTCTATGTTATTTTGATTATCTTGCAGTGTCTAATCTTGGTATTCCAGAATCCTTCCAAAGATATGGGTCTAATCTAGGCAGAAGTTCGTCTGCTTTTTGGGCACCATAGAGGAATCCACGTTCTTTTTTTTCTACTTCTTTCAATTGTGATGCAAGATTAATCATGATAGATCTTAAAGTTTCAATTATTAGATTGTATCTCTTCCCTTCAGGAGTTTGTGAAACTTGTAAAATGCCATGTTGTACACCAAAATCTACATCAGATGGGCGAAGTCTTGGATAAATGCCGCCAATAAGTTCAGATTCCGTGAACCCTGACAACACCTTATAAGCAGATTTGTACTTAACATTCGGATACGCCATTTGCATATGCCTTTCCGTGTCTTGCACATCAGGACGCAATTTCACAGCACTAATAGCTTCTTCTGCCAAATTTCTAAATTTGACAAGCGTTTTCTTATTGGCGTAAAGATTGCCGTATTTGCCAGACATTCTTCTTTGCTGTAAAATTTCTTGAGACACCTGAGAATAATTTTTATAGCCACCCATGGGAGTTTCTGTCTCTGAGTTATCTAAATCAGGCAAGGAAAAAAACCCAGTAAATGCACTATTTCGCATGGATGGTAATTGTTGCTCTGTTAAAAATTGCAAAAAGTCTCTCATGTAAATATGTAGGGTTCTAATTTTTTTTTTTTTTTGGAGGTAGCTTGTGATCAGTATTTTCATTATGTATTCAGAGGATCGTCACGAGCCCTTATTGCATACCTTAGAGTGTTTAAGGGATATGCCAGAATACCAAGCCTGTCAAAGAGTTTTGATAGTTGATGGGAAAATTAAACAAATTCCGCATGACTGGGAAGCCATACAAGTACCTCGATTACAAAACAAATTTTGTTGGGGAAGAATGTGGGATGCAGGCGTATATTCTGCCATTTACGAAAAAGTATTTTATATTGATTCAGATCGGCTTTTGCCGACTAACACTTTGGAGTTAGTTAATAAGTATCTTGAAGATGATATGTTTTTGTTCACTTCCATGCATTTTAACATGCAAACAGTTATGTCCATCGAAGATTGTAAGAAACTTTTATCACATAAAGACATTGATGTTATGTTAGAAAAAGCAGCAGACATTGGTTATTTACGATATGAAGTAAGACATAAAGAGCCTTTTCACGGACCCGGTAAAAATGTCATGTCAGGCAGCACTGCATTTACCAAAAACACTTATATTCGTTTAGGCGGTGTGGATCAATGGTATTGTGGCCATGGTGCTTTTGCAGATAGTGATTTTCATATGCAAGCCGCTTTAAATGGTTGTAACTTTTATGATCTAAACTTGGCCGAGTTTCATTACCCTCACTCAAAACTAGGAGACAATGACAAAGCTATGGCTAATGAAGATTTATATAAACTGGGCTTAGATAATTTTATCTACTATTGTCATAAATGGCAATTGCCCACTTCTTTAGTTGAATCATATGCTAGTCGGGCTGGCATCTCTCGGCCTGCGAGCTATATTGCAAAACGGTCAAAAGAGATTTTAGGGTAATCGCCAAGGAATGCTTTGAAATAGTTTTGCCTTGTCTTGGTTTAAATCAACTTCTGGAAAATCATCAGTTCTAAGGTGAAGAGAGCTTCCATGCCAATGATGGTATACAAGAGGCACATCATCAAGCATAAATTCCTCACCGTTGTGAGTATTATATCGATTTTTGCACGTTGGCAAAAAACCAATATTAAAGCCATCGGCCATAATTTTATAGTATGCTTTTACTCCAACGTCGTAACCTCCCGGAGTAATTCGATTTCCTTTATAACCATCAGTGGCACACCAATCGTATCTACCTAGCTCCTTTTTCATAAACATGCATGCAGGTCTTACTGGCTTAGATGGAACACCTTTGCCTGCTAAGAAATCATATTTCTTGATGCCGTTTAAAAAAGGAGCTTCCCATTCATTTTTTAGCATGTGACAATCAACATCTAAAAACATTAAAAATGGATTTTTAGGAAACATTTCATAGGCTTTAGCAACTCCATGATTTAATCCTCGTCCATGCCCGATATTGGTTTTCATGAGAAACTGATAGACATGAGGTTCATTTACACGTAATCTTTCCTCGCTATTGTCAATAACTATTAATTCGTATGGAATTGTAGAATATCTCTGTAGCGACTCTATCATAAGCCATAGAAAATCATATGCATTCCAATTTACGGTGACTATTGTAATCATTTGATTTAATGGAGTGTCTAATGGATAACTTTAAGGATGTTGATTCTAAAATAGTCATTTTTGGAATGTCATGTGTTGGCAAGACGACATTTGCTCAAATGTTAAAAACTCACACATATTTGTGCTTCGATCAAATGTTTCATTGGCATTTAATTGAAACTCTTGGGCTTTCCATTCAAGAAAATTTGAGGCACATCAAAAATCAATGTGATAACATCCAGAATTCATATGTTTTAGATGGTTGGCATTTAGGCGATAATCGAGGACTCTTCTTACCGACAGACGCAACCGTTTATGTTTTGTGGGCACCTTATAAAAAAATCATCTCACAATACCGAATACATGTGTCGGACCCAGAAGAATTTCGACACATGTATAATAAGTGGTATTACGAAACAGATTACAAACAGTTTTCAAAAGTTAGATATTTCGAAAACAATATAGCATTTCAAGAGATAACTCAATCAGAATTTTTACTTCGTCAAAACGTAGTCTAAAAAGTCCATTCCCATTTGAAACTCTGGAAACTCACTAAAGTTGGTGTTTTTCATAATTCTTGCAGCAAGTTTAGGAATCTTGAAAAATGCTTCTACCTTTGAGCTAATATCTCTTCTTGTGGCAATATTTAAATCTGCGTCTTTGATAAACTTATCATAAGACATCAGTGGCCTTGTGACGCCGATGCTTTCTTCTTCATATTTAGAGTGAGGTACAATTTGTTTTAGCTCATCCGGTGTGAACACTAAATGAATGTAAGCTTTATTTATTTCGTGATAAAGATGCGTTCCATGTTTAGATATAAATGGATGACATCTCATATAAATTTTTCCACTTTCTTTTAAGGCTTTGCTAGCTTTGCTAAGTATCGATGATGCATCTTCGCCTCTGGCGTGGTCTATAACATCGAAAAGAACTATTACATCATACGGGCCTTTTGACAAAACTTCTTCAAAATTCGTAGTGTAAAGCACTTTAGAATTTTGATGTTTGTCCCAAGTATCAAATTTCTTGATATCATATCCAACAACCAATTCTGGGCTATATTCAGATGCCACAAACGCACAGTGACCTTCTCCACATCCAAAATCCAGAACCTTAAGACCTTGTAGATCCTCTTCAATCATGAGTTCTACAATTCCTCTGCCACGCTCTAGTTTGTCGTCTTCGCTGTCAGGGTGGCAGATTAAATTAGGGTTTACTGCCTCTGGCCATTTATCACTCGACAAAGCCAATTTTAAAGATTCAAAATCATCCATATCTTCAGAATTTTGTGATTGACCTTTAAGCTCTGGAATTGTGGGCTCAATAGGGGGGTTTTCTTCTTGTGTGTTTTTCTTAAATTCTGTTAAAACCATGATCAATTGATCAATTGCTTCATTAATCTTCTGGGTATTCGCCATTTTCTTTTCTCCTGAAACTATTATGAAAGCATGAATATTGCTTGTGTGTTAAATGTGCATTCTCAGCCAGACCTTATTAGAGATACTATTGACAGTATTTCGACATATATGACTGATAAAATTCTAGTCGTCGTTGATGGTGCATCTTGGCCTACTCTTAAAGATGAGTCTTTTGCTGCTGCCAAGCTTGAAGGCTTTTATCACAATGTGCCTAAATCACCTTATCGTAACGTTGCTTTAGCCTTAGATACGGTTACGGACACATTTTCTGATGCAGACTGGTATTGTTATTGCGAAGCTGATGTTTTGTTTGCCTCAGAAAGATTTAAAATGAATCTAAAATTAGCTGAAGAAAAGAATGTTTGGATGCTTGGAAATGATGGTCACATTTCTGACGAAGCACTGCCCTTAATACAAGCTTTAATACAAGAAAAGTTCAAAAGCAGTTACTACTTATTAGGGTGTTGTTTGTTTTTCCATAAAAATTTTATCAGTAAGCTTAAAGAAATCAATTTTTTTGAGCGTTTTTTAACACTTACAAATGCTTTTGATGGTGGATACTTTCCTTTGTATAGCAGTTACGACCTGAGCGAACACTTGTATCCAACACTTTGTAGACATTTTGGTGGTAATATTGGGGTTTTTGCCACATATGATCACGAAGGAAATTGGCATGGTTCTTATGAGCATTTTCCTGTTAGATGGCGTCCAGAATTGAACCCTGAAACAGAAAATTTTCCTGAACCAAGCATTTTACACCCTTTGAAAAATTATGATCATCCTCTTCGTGTAATTCACAGAGAAAAGAGAAAAATATGGAAAGATTTGAAGATGAAGGCAAATCAATAGGTCTAATTTTTGATGTGTCAATTAGGCATAGCAAAAATGGAAGGCGAATTATTGATGTCTTAAAGAAAAAAATGATTGATATTGCCCGTCAACTTTTTGTAGATGGAGAAGATAGTTTTTATTTGTATCATCCTGAAATTACTGAAATGGTCACCACACATGGCGACCAAGTTTGTGCTATTGGAAATTACAATACAGATGGTTGGAAATTCAATATGCAAAACGCATTTAGACAGACTCTGTATGTGCTTTTAGCAGAGCCTTTAACTTCTAAAAAATATCTGTTTTTTATTACTGATAGAATTACTGAAAAACAATCAATAGAAAAAGCTTTGCACATTAACGATAAAGAATTAATAGATTGTAATTTTTTTTTAGTAGGTGTAGGTGATCATTATGATCATCAAGTTTTAAGATCATTTGAAAACTTAGAAAATGTTAGGGTCATTCAACTTAAAGACCCTTCGCAATTAGAACCGAATCTTTTCAGGGAGAAAGATAATGGCCAAATCTCACAATGCCAGACCAATGAACGATGTCAGCCCATTCAATTCGCAAGTGGACATCATAGTTCCTTTTCACGGTCAATACGATCTAGTGATGCAATTAATGAACAGCATATTTCGTCTAACGAGGAGCAATTACTACCAATTGATTCTGGTGGACGATTGCAGTCCGAATCCGAATTTCTTAGTTACGGTGACCGAGAATGCGAAAAAGAATGCGGATCGTCTGAGGCAAATCAATGTCTTGAAAACCATCAGGAATGATGAACAAAAAGGATTTGCAGGAGCTTGTAAGGTGGGCTATGAATTAGGTGAGAGTCCTTATGTGTGTTTTTTAAACTCAGATTGCCTGATTGAAGATATAGCATGGTTAAAGCATATGGGAGAATCTTTGTTGGCTTTGAAATCTCAAAATGTGAGAATGGTTTCAGCTACGATGAATAATCCTGTGGGAGGCGATCCTGCTCAAAAAGGAGAAAGATTCAAATATGGCGACGAAGACGTTATTATTAGCGATGATTCGTTCTTGAGTCTTTCTTGTTTCATGTGTCACAGAGAACTTTTTAACAAAATTGGCGGCTTTCTTAAGGAATATAGATATGGTTATTATGAAGATGAAGAAATAGCCGCTCGTATGAGAAAATTTGGCTACAAACAGGCCGTTGCTAAAAAAAGCTATGTTCATCACGAAGGTCAAAAAACCATCAAATCTGTTCAGCGTAACAATCCAGATATTCGTAAGATTATGGAAGAAGAAAACAGACAACGGTGCATCGAAGACATGAAGAGATTAAAGTAATTTGATTTCATACGGCTAAATACATAGAACAATCGGTGTTCTAACAGGAGGTATATATGGCCGCAGTTACACCTATCACAGGCAATAAGTGCAAAGGCACTTATGCAGACGGTTCCCCAAACCGTAAACTGTATTGTTACAAAGGAAATGATTCAAACGGCGATCCGATTTACACATGTGCTACATGGCGTAAATTCAGAGTCAATTGCCCGAAAGTAAATTTTCAGTGCAGCAATCTTTCAGAAGCTTGGGTGCCAGCTATTACAGTTTGTAATCAACGTCTGTTCTAAGTCTGTAAAAACATAACTAGTTATGAAAAGGCACAGGAAGCTTCCTGTGCCTTTTTTATTTGCAAATTGATACTACGCCTTCTAGGACAACAGATTCTTGTAAGAATGTATTTTTAGTTTCATTCAAATCCAAGAACAAATCGTTAGACTTAAATGGCTTACTACCCGGCATAATGCAACAAGTAATATGCATTTTTGCATTAGTGCTTTTGACCTCTGATCCACTTGATTTTACTTTAGCTTCTTCAATCGCAACTGCTGCAACTCCCAATTTAAGATTGTGTGCAAAGTGTCTAAATCGCATGACCACAGTCTGCCCTAAAATAGATTGATCGTTAATCGAAGTATTAAAATCTCCCATATTCAGAGTCATGTGATGAGGTAAATGCATTCCATTTGCAGTAATAAAAACAAATAGATTAGCATCATTGCCTAAACATGTCTGGGCAATTTCTTTCAACATTTTTTGAGAATCGTGTGTTAAAACAACTGCGGCGAACATGCAAATAATCCTTCTTGGCTCTTGTGAAAGGTGTGTTTCAAACCAAACTTTCAATCTCAAAATAATTTTTTTTGGTAGTATTCGAATTTCTACTACTGGGTCCATTTTTGGCATTTAGAGATACATTTTGATTTGACTGCCCGTTTTGTCTTTGTACAATGTACTCGTGCAAATCGACTTGTCCAGTTGGTTGTCGTATGAAAACGATATATCTTACACTTTTTGATTTGGACCTGTGTTTCCGCTATTTTAGGGTGTTTGATTTCAAACACTGAAACCTTCCCACCATAGAAAAGGAAGATGCTTATGTCTGATAGCAAAAGTGCCAATGTTGGAAAATTTCAGCAGGTTCCCTTGCTTTCGATTGAAATTGTAGAACGACCAGAAGGAAACAGCGAAGCTGGGGTGTTATTTTTCAACCCTCGCCATCTTTCTAGTTTCACTCAGGAAAAGATGGATGCTTTGGCACATAGCATCCGAGCGGAAGGTCTTCAGCAACCCCCAATAGTTCGAGCGATTCAGGACAAAAAAGGCAATGTAAAGTATGAATTGATTGCTGGCGAGCGTCGTGTTCGTTCATGTCGAAAAATTTACGACGATGATTTGGCCTGTTTTCATGAAGATTGCCCGCGTCCACCCAAATTTTCTATCGGGACGCGAGTTGTACACAAAGGGCGTTTTGGCGTTGTTGCCGCTAGTAGCGACATTACAGCACTGATCAATTTTGAAGCTGATCCGATCAATGCTGCCGAACAAAAAAGTTGCAAGAATTCTGATGTCTATCCAACGATATCAGGTCGCGAGCTTTACCAAGAGATTACTTGTCGGGTTGTTAACGATTGCTCTGATGAGCGAGCCCTCCGACTTGCTTTTACTGAAAATGACAAGAGCGAACCACTTACAATTGCCGAGGAAGTTGCTTTAGTTGAGCGACTTGAAAAGATGGGTCTCAGGCAAGAGGGCATAGCCGAAATGCTTGGCTCTAATGTAACATGGGTAAGCCAAACTGCTAACTTTCGTCGTCAGTTGCCTGATGATGCGTTTTCCAAATTAGTCAGTGGTCATATGGCTCGTCACGTAGCTGTTAGCCTCTTGAGTTATGCTGTCGAAGATCGGGATGAATTATTTGCAGCCTCTGTGGAGGCCGAACAACAAGAGACCGAAGCTAAAATTCAGCAGCATCGAGAGCTTAAAGAAGAGTTGGAAGACAAAGAAGATTTGTTGCTTGCAGAAGCCGAAAAAGCTGAAGTTGAAGGCGATGTGAAAAAAGCTACCAAGGTACGCCGCAAAGCAGCCACCTTGGGCAACAAAGCAGAAAAAGAAGCAGAGCGATTACAAAGAGCCAAGAAAGAATCTGGCACCATCAAGCAAGGCCACATCAAGCAAGGTGCAGCAAAAGCTAGTCTTGCTCCGAAGAAAGCGAAGCCTCTCGATCACGATGATATTGAGTCTGTTTATGTGACAGGCATGGCAAAATATTTGAATGGTGATGCGATTGATGAAGTCACAAACCAAATTGTTCCTGCGGAACTTGCAGAAATGGTTCGACGCACCGCTCTTGCAATTATCGGTAGAAAGCGAGACGCATTGCAGCCGATTCGTGATTACATGATTGAAAATGACAAATGGCAAAAGCCATTGATGGATAGTTCGGATGACGACGATGACTTCCCAATCGAAGCATTCAATAAATCAACAGATGATTTTGAAGAAGCGATTGAAGATGACGATGAATTCCCAATCGAAGCATTCAACAAATCAACAGATGATTTTGAAGAAGCGATTGAAGAAGATATTGATGAGTAGAATCGTCTGTTGATAGCTAATAATAAATTTCTAAGTAAAAAGACCTCGGCAAAAACCGGGGTCTTTTTTTTTGGTTATTTGGCATAGATACATGTGATGATTACTTTATGTCCTTTTTGTGGTCACAACTTGCAACCCCCATTGTCAAATGGAATGTCATCTTGCGTAAACTGCTGTAGAGTTTTTGATTCTTCCAAGCAGAACTTTTTGCTTTCCACAGCTTGGTTTGTCAGAAAAAAAGACATAACTGATGCTCAGTATTTGATTGACCACCTTGGAGCTTCTAAAGAGGAAGCAGATTTTGTAATTAAACATGTTGCAGATGGTTGCTGTAGCCATCAAGAGTTTTTGCCCATCATTAAAAATACACTATCAGCATTAGATCACTAAAAAGCTTCTTGACTCTTTTTACTTTAAGATGTATCTTATAGATTATCGTAATCAGGAGGATAAGTGATTTATGTCGCCAGTAAGAAGGATAAATTTGATGGCAGGCCCCGGTGCGGGGAAATCTACGTTAGCTGCTAGAATCTTTTCTGATTTGAAAACAAAACAATATGATATTGAACATGTAAGCGAATATGTAAAAAACTGGGCTTATGAAGACAGAAAGCCCCAGAGTTTCGATCAGCTTTACATTTTTTCTAAGCAACTTAAAAGCGAAGAATCTGTGCTTCGCAAAGTCAAATATCTGGTTACAGACTCTCCTATATTTCTTAACGCAGCATTTTGTGTTTATTATGGATGCAAATATAGCAAAGAACTTTTATCTATTGCTAGCTTGTTTGAAGAGAAATATCCATCGATCAATTTGTTAATTGAGCGTAGTGTCGATTACGTTACAAAAGGTCGTTATCAAACTTTAGATGAGGCCAAAGACTTTGATCTTTTATTGTCTCGTATTTTAGATCAACATTTATCTAAACCAGTCATTTCTGTTAAGATTGATGACTTACCACGGATACTAAGCATTTTGGAGAAAGAAATAAATGACTAAAATACTTGATGGTTATGATGTGGCTCAAAAAATTAAATCAGAAATAGCACCACAAATAGAAGCTATGGGACAGCCACCTAAATTGGCAGTTGTTGTGTGTTCTGAAGATCCTGCTAGTCAAATTTATGTGCAAAATAAACTTGCCGCCTGTGCTGAGGTTGGAATTCAATCTCTTTTGATAAAGCCATTTGAAAATCCTGATCCTAAAAATTATGTGTCTTTGTCACGCCATGGCATGAAAATTTTATTAGCACAAATAGAAAGTTTGAATAATGATGATTCGATTGACGGTATAATTATTCAACTACCACTTCCTGAAATTATTGATCAGCAAAAAATATTTGATCAAATAGATCCACTCAAGGATGTTGACTGTTTTTCTCCTGTGAATATGGGATTATTGTTACAAGGAAGGCCAAGACTAGTGTCTTGCACTCCAGCAGGCATACAGGAACTATTGTTGCGAAACAACATTAATTTTGATGGTAAAAAAGTTACGATTATAAATCGAAGTAACATCGTTGGTAAGCCGCTTCAAGCTCTCCTTAGTCAAAATAATTCCCGAGCAAATGCAACTTGTGTCTTGTGTCACGATCATACTTCTCCTGAAATGTTGAAGAAGGAATGTCTTTCTAGCGACATCATAGTAGTTGCTGTGGGTATTCCAAATTTTTTAACTCCTGATATGGTGCCCCAAGGGGCTGTTGTAGTGGATGTTGGCATAAATCGATTAGCTGGAAGCAATAAAATAATCGGTGACGTTCATCCTGATGTTTATCCATTAACCAGTGCGTATACACCGGTTCCAAGAGGAATTGGGCCAATGACTGTAGCGATGCTTTTGAGAAATACTTTCATGATTCGAAGTCATAAAAATTTCTTTAATAAGGAATCACAATATGTCTAATTTGATAACAATAGAAGAGTGTCAAGCTTTGATTAATGCTGCCTTGTGTCAGGTATCAAGAATGCCGAGGCCACTTAAGGTGTTTGGCCTTGATGCAAGCAAGGACTATGCAGAAAAGGTTGCAGGACACTTAGGTATTACTTTGTCGCCGATGACTGAAAAATACCATGATGATGGAGAGCCATATGTTAAAAGTGGCCCTGAGCATAATGATTGTTCGCTTGGAAATGTTCGTGGTCACGATGTTTTCGTAATACAATCTCTTTACAGTGATGCAAAAGAAAGCATAAGTGACAAATTTATGAAGCTATGCATTTTTTGTGGCAGTTTAAAAGATGCATCTTCGCATGAAGTGATTCCAATCATTCCGAATTTGGGTTGGGCAAGACAAGATAGAAAAACCGAGTCCCGTGCTCCTATAGCAACCAAGTATGTTGCAAAGATGTTGGAGGCAGTAGGCATCAGTAGGGCTTTGCTTTTTGATGTTCATAACTTAGCCGCAGAACAAAACGCATTTAATGTGCCTTTGGACAATTTGGAGGCCAAGAATTTGATTGCAGATTGGTGTGCCGCCCAGTTAATTGCTGAAAACAAAACTCGTAAAATCAAAGTTTTGTCACCTGATGGAGGGGGATTGTCTCGGTGTGAAAGATTTCGTAATGCCTTACTCAAGCGATTGCGAGACAGTGGAATTGCTATTGATGACATTGAAATTGTCATCTTTGACAAAGTTAGAGTAAAAGGACAAGTAAAAGGTGGCAGGATTATAGGAGATGTCGAAGATGCTGACGTTATTGCTTATGACGACATGATTTCTACGGGCAGCACTATGGAAAAAGCCACAAAAGCAGTAGAAAATTATGGCGGAAAAGTATGGGCAATTTGTGCTACGCACGGTCTTTTTTGTGGTAAGGCTAATGAAATTTTTGGCCGATTAAATGCTAAAATTGTTGTTACCGACACAGTTAAACCTTTCCGTTTGACTGAACAAAATCGTGCAAAATTGCATGTGGTTGATACTACCAAAATGGTGGCCGATGCCGTGCGAAGAATTCACAGCGGCACCGGCTCCATAAGTGAGCTTCTTCGTACTTAGGCTGACGCTGAGGCGTATTTCTTCGAAACATCCTCTGATTCTGTTGTTTTTTGAACTAATTCGCTTCGAAGGATCTGCACGGAATCGGATGCTTCAATCCCGAGGCGTACCTTATTTGCGTCAATCCTAACAACAGTCAGTTCAATTTCTTCATTTTCATTCAATTTCAACAGGATTTTTTGATCCCTCTTTCTAGACAGGACTAACATTTGGGCCTCCATTCTCTAATTGGTCCTTACGGATATAAGAGTAGGTAGACCACTAAAGACAAAAATTTTTCTAACAAACCACTTGTTTGACTCATTTGTTTTACATACACTTGTGTAAAGACTTCTTGCGAGAAACTTGGGTAGCCGGTGTCTTCGCAAGATAATTACTAAGAGGCTACTTTTTTTGTTACGGGGGTTTTTTATGTCCAATGCGACAGTCGATAGTTTGTTCATGAACTTGAAGCAGATTGAACAGCTTCGCAAACAAGCCGAAGCAGAGTACAATCAGTACCAAGAGGCTTTGCAAAAAGTCAACAACACACTGCAAAAAATTTCTGAGGTTGCCAGCAAGGCAAATATTCCGTTGCAAAATTCTGCAATTGGTTCTGAAAATATTGGCAAAAGCCATGTTTCGCCACCAACTACTTTGAAGAAGAGACCGGGTCAAAAACCTTTTGAAGAAGTGACAGCCGAGGTCACGCCTGTAGTCAAGAAGACTCGCGGTCGTCCAAAGGCTGCCGTATCACAAAACACAACATCTACTGAAGGGACCAAAAAGCGACGTGGTCGTCCGCCAAAAAATTCGGTTGATAACGCGTCCAAACCCGCCGTCCAACGCAACTTCGAGAATAACAAGAGTCTACGAGAGACTTGTTGGGAAGTTCTGTCACGCGATGGGTCTTACTTTCGAAAGTTTTTCAATGATTACCCTGAAGGAGCAAAAGGGTTGAAGGTAAGTGAAGTTAAAGAGATCATTGTGAAGGAAGGTCGCTGGACTAGTTCTTCCGCTGACATCGGAGTCCAAGTACAAAATGCATTGCACAACCTTCGTAACAAAGAACTCAAACTTGAGCGGAATGAAGAAGATCGTCGATATTACATCATCGATGGCAAAAATCTCGATTAATTTTTACCAACTCATTCAGATCTAAAAAGGCCCGGATTATTCCGGGCTTTTTTATTTCTTGCATGACTCTAATATGTCATGCTTGGAATACAAAATTTGCCAAAAATAAGCTGCTTGCTAGTAACGGCTAATAATAGATTTGATTTTTTCACACGCAGTCTTCAATGCTATATTGATCAAACTTATCCAAACAAAGAACTTCTGATAATTAATGAAGGGAGCAAAGAATATCAAGAAAAAATTAAGTTTTGCGTCAAGGATAGAAGCGATATAAAACTTGTTTTTTTAGACGGATGGTATTCTCTTGGTGCCTTGAGAAATCTTTCGATGGCTTTAAGCAATGGACAAATTTTTGTTCAATGGGATGATGATGATTTCAATTTGCCCGAAAGATTGGCTATTCAATACAATTTTTTAGCAAGTAACCCTCAGGCAAAAATTTGTTATCTTTCAGATCAATTGCATTATTATTTTGATTCCAAGTATTTATTTTGGGAAGATTGGGCACAGTTTTGTTCCGGTGGTCATAAGAAATACAGCTTGATACCCGGTACAATTATGGCTTGGAGAGATGGTTTTAATTACCGATACCCTTCTGCTGGCAACTTTTGTTCTGCTGGAGAGGATTCGGTTTTAGCCTATCAAATATTAAACGATGACGAAGATCGCGTAGTTCTTTTATCTGGCTTTGGCTACATGCAGATGTACACATATCATGGCAAAAATGTATGGGATGTGGATCATCATCTAAAAATATCTAAAGAGCGTGCTATCAAATCTGACTTCTTGATTAGAAATCGTCAGAGAATTTGCGGAATGGTAAATTACCTTAAATTGCCCGGTGTTACAAAAATTATGGGACGTGAAGGTTTGGCATTTACTCACGAGGCCGTTTATGATAATTAACAAACTGCCCTTAATAACTTGTGTTTGTGTGACTAAAAATAGACATGAGTTAATACAAAAATCTATTCAATGTTTTTTAAGACAAAATTATCCAAACAAGAATCTAGTTATTCTTAGTCAAGGAAACGAGGACAGTAATCGCCAGATAAAGCTTTATGTGGATTCGCTTCACCGCACCGACATCCAATTCTTAGTAGCACCAGAATTATTGAGTTTAGGAGCTATGCGGAATGCTTCAGTTGAATTGGCTACAGGAGAAATAATTTGCCAATGGGATGACGATGATTTATATCACTCTGATCGTTTGATGACGCAATTCAAAGTTTTGATGAGTGATAATAGAAATTCGGCATCTTTATACTGCGACTTCTTGAAATACTTTACTTCCACCAATGAAATGTATTGGTGCGACTGGTCTAAAGAGCCGAAGCTTACTCATCAATTTTTATGTGGCACGGTTATGTTTTATAAATCAATATTTCATATGTATTCCCCATTTTATCCTGAAACAGGATATCAAAGTGTAGTGGAAGAAGATTTGCACATATTGGATAAATTGAACTACAAAGGTGTTTTGGCACCTGTTTTTGCAGGACATCAATATGTGTACATTTTTCATGGTCGTAACACCTATGATTTGAAGCACCATCAATTAACATTAGACACATCTTGGGGCAAAAAAGTTTTATCAAATTCAGAACTTTTAGCTAAGAAACATTTATTAGAAGCTACATTTAAAAATGTAGATCTTAAACCGCCGATCAACATTTATTCGCTAGAAGGATTGGCATTTGAATATGAATTACCAAAAGGCTTAGTATGAAATTTGAACTTAAATATCAAAATGCAATTTCTGGAAGTCAATATGAGTTTGAATACTCATATGTGACAAAAGCTGTGAAACTAGGACCATGTCAAAAATGCGGTGCATTAACGAAATGGTTTGATGTGCTTTTTAATGTTTCGGTGTGCAGTGAAGAGTGTAATTCTATTTTGTGGCAAAAGTATAAAAATGACCAGCAAACACAAGGCACTTATCAAAATTTTGAAGACCATTTCAAAAACGTAAAAGCTGAGCTAGTGCTTGGGCAAGCAAATCAAGAGGAATGGAAAGATATAATCATTGTTGTCAAAGATCAATTAGATTATTTTAAACAATGTATTGAATCCGTCTTTGAAAATACAAAAAATTTTCACCTTTACATTTGGGACAACGGTTCAGCCGAGGACACACAAAAATACATTGATGATCTAGTCGGCAGCTATGATTCAAAGACAGACACTCACTATAAAATTACCACTATACGTTCAGAAAACAACACTGGGTTTATTTATCCAAACAATGAATTGGCTGCATTAGGCACTAGCCCCTATATTGTGCTATTAAATTCTGATACTAAAGTTTTCAAACTTTGGGACAGTACCATGATTAGTTTCTTGAAGAACAATAAGGATTTTGCTCAAGTTGGTTATTGGGGAGGACACCTAGACAATACAGGCCGTGGTTTCGGTGGTTCAAACGGACATGATATTGATTATGTGCCGGGATGGTGTTTCTGCATTTCCAGAGATACCTATAAAGAGTTTGGCTTGTTTAGTGATGAATTAAAATTTGCATATTTTGAAGATTCAGACTATTCTTTAAGGCTCAAAGAGGCAGGCAAGAAAATTTACGCTCTTTATGCTCCATTAGTTCATCACTATCAAAACAAGACAGTGAAAACTGTTGAAAAAGAGGGCACTGTAAATTTACGTGAGTCATTTGAACACAATCACAATTATGTTCAAATCAGATGGAAAGATTATTTAGAAAATAATCGGGTTATGGCTAAGAAAAACAAGGAAGTATAATTTGTTACAACTATTTTCATCAGCAGGATATATCGCAACGGGCACACTATTTGGCGTGCCCATTTTTATTCATAGAGCTTTGCCGATTATTTGCTCTGTAACATATTTAATTGATTCTTATTTGGGCTTGATGTTGGCAATTGTTTTTGTGCTTGTATTTTTACATGAGTTTGGACATGTGTTTGCAGGAAAGTTATATGGTCTTCAGACACATCATGTTACGATTCACCCTTTTGGAGGGGTTGCAACTATAGATTCCTCACTGAATTGCAGGCAAACATTTATAGTAGCATTTGGTGGCCCAATGGTCAATTTGTTATTGACGCCAATACTACTTTATCTTTCGACCATAAATTCATTTTTTGTTCTTGTTTTCATTTTAAATTTGAATTTGCTGCTTTTCAATCTGTTACCTATAATTCCTTTGGACGGCGGTGTTATGTGTTGCTCTGCATTAGAATTTTTTTTGGGAAACCGAAAACGCTCTCTTGAACTGGCTCTCATGACAAGCCAAGTTTTTTCTGGATCTATTGTCGTGCTTGGTTGCATTTACCTAGATTTAGTGCTGATAATAATTGGAATCTCGTTTTTTTTAAACGTTCAAAAAACGTTGAAAGAATTAAAAATTTGAGATAAAAATTTTTTACTTTACTACGGGTATGGCTTTGTTGTATAATTCTATGGAAAATAGGGCTCTGTGCTCATTACTCGACAATCATCAAGGGAATTTTAAATGCAATTGAATGTGTGTGGTTTTTGTGGTCAAAATAACAAGGTAGCCGGTCCTTTTGTTCAAGGACTAGGCTTGGGTGAAGAAACCCCTGTGTATATTTGCGAAACTTGCATCAAAAGTTGCGAAGATGCTCTGAGTGAAAGAATGCAGTTTGATGCTGCCGTGGCTCGAAAGCCAGTGGTGGTGCCGTCCCCATCGGAAGTATTCGATCATTTGAACGACTATGTAATTGGGCAGACGACACCTAAGAAGAAGCTTGCAGTTGAAGTTAGTAGTCACTACCAACGGCTTATTGACATCGAAGAATTGGATAAGCACAGCAAAGGCGTTTCCACAAGGATTACTGATCCTGACTTGGTTGAGGTTGAAATTGAAAAGAATAACATTCTTTTGATTGGACCAACTGGCTCCGGGAAAACTCTCTTAGCTAAAAGTTTGGCTCAAAAGCTCAATGTACCTTTTGCAATTGGAGACGCTACGAGTCTCACAGAGGCTGGTTATGTGGGTGAAGATGTTGAGAATTTGCTACAGAAATTATTGGTGGCTGCTGATTTTGATGTTGATGCAGCACAAAGAGGCATCATTTATATTGATGAAATCGACAAGATTCGCAGCACTGGCGGAAACACCTCAATTACTAGAGATGTTAGCGGACAAGGCGTTCAACAATCGTTACTCAAAATGATTGAAGGCACAACTTGCAACGTGCCACCGCAAGGGGGCCGCAAGCACCCAGAGCAAACTTTTATTCAAATTGACACAACTCATATTTTGTTTATCGTCGGCGGTGCTTTTGTTGGCCTTGATGACATTATTCGTCGTCGCACCAATCGTAAGAGTTTGGGATTTGGAAACAAACCAAGCATTGTAGATGGTCGTATGGAGATTAACCAAATCTTGCGTGATGTTACGCAAGATGACTTAATTGAATTTGGAATGATCCCTGAATTAATTGGTCGCTTGCCAGTAATCACCACACTTGAAGAGTTGTCGCTTGACGATCTTGTCAGGGTTCTTCGTGAGCCTAAGAATGCTTTGTTGCGTCAAGAGCGTAAAAAGATGGCTTATCGTGGAGTTAATTTGCAATTTACAGATGATGCTGTGCGGAAAATGGCTGAACTAGCTATTGAAAAGGGAACCGGAGCTAGAGCTTTGCGTAGTGTTTTGACTGATTTTATGACTGACATTCATTTCGACCTCCCTGCTGATTGCAAAGGCAAAACTTTGACTATTGATGTAGAAGTTGTTATGAAGAAGAAGAAGCCAGAACTTGAGGTTTTGACTGACGCAGCTTAGGCACACAAACTTTAACTAAATGACAACAATAGTGTTGTCATAGAGGGGAATAATAAAATATGGCAGAAGTGTTTGTTTATGGTACATTGAGAAAAAATAAAACTGCTCACAATTTGATAAGCCAAGCACCCGGCATTTTTATCAAAGAAGTGCGAACTACACCTAAGTATCATTTGTATGATGTAGGTTCATTTCCGGGAATGATCGAAGATGACTCCATGGAAGGAGAGGGCATTCTGGGAGAAGTTTGGCAATTACCGGAAGCCGCATTTAAAAATTTGGACAGGTATGAGTGTGTGAGCACTGGTTTGTTTCGTCGAGGAAAAGTAGAATTGTCAGATGGAACTACTGCTGATGCTTACTTTTTTAACTCTGACATGCAGAACGCCACACTTATTGAAGGTGGTATTTGGCAATGAAAAAAGTTCTTATAGGTAGTGTTTTTGCAAACGACAATCAAATGCAACAAAAGTGGCTTGATCTCCAACTGAGATTTATTGCCGAAACTACCAGTGACTTTGATCATGTCGTTGTGTTGTCAGATGGCATTACTAATAACTACTTTGAAAGCAAGACCAAAGTATTAGTGCCAGCAAACACTGAACCAAAAGCAAGTGAGGCACACTATTTGGGCCTCAATCTTTTGAAGACTTATTTTTCTGAACACCAAGAACAATACGAAAATTTTCTTTTTCTTGATGCTGACGCCTTTCCAATTAAAAAAAATTGGATAGCAGCTTTGTTGAAGAAAATGCAACCTGAAGATCGGGTTGATTTTGCTACCGGAACAATTTTGACCACAAAAAGCAAAGGTCGCCATTATGATGTAGCAGCAGCTTTGAGATCTGAAAATCTAGAAAATCGACTTCATGCGTCCGTTTTATTTGTGAAAAACAAAGCTCTTGCCAATGTTGCTTTTAGCTTAGGCTCTATTGGAATGGATTTAGCTGGAAATCCTGAATCTGATGTTTTCATTCCCATGTACCAAACCGAATTGAGACACTTGGCATTTCCTTTGATGAGAACAAACAAAACAAACATACACCCACTAGCGTGCGGTATATACTTTGATATGTTTTATCATCATGCCTGTGGTTCTGGTCGTCCTTTTAATTTAAGGGCAGCAGATCATTATTTGAGTAGTTTTATTCCTTCTCAAATAGATGTATCTGTCTTCACTGAAAAACTTATGAGCAACCCTTGTGAGCATGTGCATAAATTGGCAGGATGGAATTCAATTAGATATGCTAGTTTTTAAGTGAAATATTTTGATTGTTTCAGATAGACGCCATAACCCAAAATTAAAAAAAATGGAAGATAAATCTTTTGATTTAAAAACTGAAAGCAATTACTCCTCTGATGAGGATACACTTGAAATGATACGAACCAACGCATTTTTGGATTCTCAAAAATACGTTGATGCAAACGATCAAAATTTTATTGCGGCTGCAACTGAAAAAATTACTTCAAAATCATTAAGTGCCATCAAGAAAAAATTACAAATCATGAAAAAACAAAAAATGCGAGTCATTGAGATTTTCGTGTGCGATAAGTGTGATAAGCCTATTTTTAAGGAAGATCAGGGATTTGTGATTCATGGAAACATTTATGCGGCTAATGTGAAATTTCCGGGAGGCATGATAGGCAATAATTTTCCAGAAGGCCGAGAAACATTTAATATCGAAGAAGTTCAAAAAACTGTGTTTTGCAAAGATTGTTTCATGCAAGTTTTAAACATCCATCAATATGATAATGACTCACTTGATCAAGCAAGATATTTTGGGAAAAAATACTAAATTAATTTTGAGTAGACTATGATATTGCATGTGGGGCGATGCATTCTGTCAATTTCCATTTAATCGATGTCGTATAACTTGCGAAGGTTGGGTATCTTTCTGTTGTTTTATGCGACCAGACCCCTTATACCCAGAATCTCATGCATATTTGGGAAATCTCTTAGAAAACACCTTCGATGAAATTTGGTTCGGGGAAATTGCAGAAGAAATACGTCGGCAAACTTTAGAAGGAAATCTGCATAAAAAATGTCAGTGTCCCGGCTGTCCTTATTTGCCTCTTAAAAAACCTTATCCAATCCAAAACTTTGTATACAATGAGTACCCTAATTTTTTGGAGATTGATCTTCCCAATACTCATTGTAATGTCGGTGGCTTAAATCCTGATCCAATAACATCTCCTGCTTGCATTATGTGTGAAAGATCAGGACCAGCTTTTCGTCCTGAGAAAAATCATCTAATGGATGTGCTGGATAGGATTAAGCATATAGTTCCAAATCTATATGGCATTCACATACAAGGAATTGCAGAGCCTTTCTATCAAACCAGACAAGACGGCTATCTGCTATTTGAATGTTTGGACGCTCTTTCGTTTGATGACCATTCATCCAAAATAACACTGAGCCTGACCACTAATGGCACTTTATTTAAAAAGGATGTGAGGGCACAATATCTGAAACGTGCCCCCCACTCAATTACTAACTTCTCTATTGATGCAGCTAGCCCAGAAACATTTAAGGCTATTCGTATTTTTGATTGCTTTGATAAGGTTGTTGAAAATATGGCATCTTTTGATTCTGAAAGAGTCAGAGAAAGACAGTTCTTGCGAATTCACAACAACATTAACTTAATGAATGTTCATGAAGTCGTCAACATGTGTAGACTTGCAAAAAAAGTTCGTGCAGAATTTGTTGAGTTTAATCCCACCAATGGTTTCAATCACAAAATTTTGGTGACTAAAGAGAATTGCGGTCTCTTTGCTAAAGCACAACAAGAAATCACAGATGAATGTGCAAAAATACAACAACCTGTAAATTTCATAAGACCTTTAGATCTTGGTCTCTATGATCAGCTAGTACAAATCACTTTGTAATCAATCAGCTTCTTTTGATTCTATGGTGTCAATGAGACAAAATAACATCAAGATTGCAGGCAGCATTAAATAAAAAACGATGGCAACCAAAATAATTAATAGTTTTGTCAACATTTCTAGTCTTCTTTACTAATGACACTGATTGCTAATTCGATGGAATCGATTGCATATTCAATTTTTTGATAAACTTCTTCACCATAACAGTTGCAAAGCTCATCTTTTCTGGCATAGAACGCTTTGATCAAGGAAGATGCTTTCCTCCAATACTTTGGAGCATAATTTATGTTTTCTTTGATAAAATCCGAAGTGTTGCAAATCCTATCTGCAATTTTGACAGTTAGTGCTTGGATTGATGCTGTTTGAAAAGAATCAATGTATTCCGCCTTTTGAACCGACGCCCTTTTCCCATCTGATTTTGGCACAAAAGTGAGTTCTCGAACAATTTTGGCTTCATCAACACCAATTGCATCACACAACATTTCAAAAGAGACAGACTGCACATCTTCCAAAATGTCGTGGGCCAAAGCTGCTTTCCACACTTTGTCGTCTTTTATCCCCCATTCAGTTGTTTTTCTAAAAACATCAATCGGATGAACGATGTAGGGTGTTAGTTGATTGTTTCTTAACTGATTTTCATGTTTGTCTATGACAAACTTCATCACATCGCTTACGCTTATTTCACTCATTATAATTTCTTCTTTCTTAGTTTATTGAATTATACCTAAATAGCTTGATAAGTCAATTTGCTTCACAAGTTTAATTTCATGTATCAAAAAAAAGTTTATTGTCAATTGCCTTGGACTAGGATGAAAATCCAATGTGACGGAAATGTCACGATGTGTTGCCATCAGAGTTCTTCTGGTAGTCTTGGCAATTTATTAGAAGTAAATGATTGGAAAGACCTATGGTTCAGTCAAAAAGCTAAAGAAATAAGAAAGTCAGTGTCTCGAAGCCAACTTCACGAGGCTTGCAATACAAAGGAGTGCCCTTTTAGGTACTACAATCTGTCATTTACACAGTCTTTTCTTTTCAATGAAAACGCATACCCATTAGATATAGAAATAGACTTACATGCGTCTCATTGCAATTATGGTGGGAAAAATGCAAGTCCAGAAACGACATGCGTAATGTGCCCAAGGCAATCAGAATATGTTAGACATCACATAATCACTAAGCCAGACAAAACATTTGAAATACTTGAAAAAGTAAAACCATTAATGCCACACCTAACTTCGATGAGTTTGTTGGGATTGTCTGAGATTTTCTGGCAAAACAAAGTGTTTGAAATTTTTGATTTTATAGATTTCAAAAAATATCGAAAAGAATTAATTTTTTGGTCTAACACGAATGGCTCAGTGTTTGATCATACAAAAATGAAAACTTTTTCTGAGTATGTCTGTAAGAGTCGTTTGTATTTTTCTTTGGATGCATGCACAAGTGAAACATACTTAAAAATTAGGAAAAACAATTTGTTTGAAAGGGTTGTTGGTAATCTTAAAACTTGGAACGAATACAGGAAAAAACTAAATGCAAATGGTCATAATCATACTGTTGGAATATTCAATAATATAAATATTTTGAACGTGAGTGAAGTTCCAAAAATGGTAGAAATGGCTGCTGAAATTGGAGTTGACATGATCACTTTAACTCCTACAAATAACGTTTGTAATATGCCAGAATTAAGCACTTTATTAGTCAATAAGCAAAACTGGGAGTTGTTTAGCGATGTAGAAAAAGAAGCTTATAAGATTGCCAAAACACATGACATTGAATTAAATATTGTTAGACCTTTAGCTTTGGGGTTTGAACAACAATTAGTGCAAATCAATCTTTTGTGAATTATTTATTGGAATTTCTACGACAAAAAAGCCCCCATTGATCATAGTAATGATCAGTGTGCCCTCCATAGCTAAATAAGACATCAAATCCATTCAACATAGACATAATATCCCATTCATTATATATCGTTCTGCCAATATATGGATCTGCTGTTTTATTAGGCGGGGATCGATAAAAACTAACAAAAAAATTTCCGTTTGGTTTAAGTACTCTTTTGATTTCCTGCATGTACCTTTGAGCTATTGGCAAGGTTTTTAAATGGGTAAATACCGAATAACAAATTATGTCATCAAAGTATTGATCATCGTATGAAAGAGTAAAATTTTCCATCTCGATTCCGCCACTTAAACCATACTCTGGACTATTAACTGGCACATGGTGAAATTTTAAATGATCATATCCTGCAAAAGCTTCTTTGCAAAAATTGATACATTCAATCATTGGCTCCACACCTTCATATTGAACGTCTTTTTGAGCAAATGGTATTGCCAGTCGCCCATTTCCGCAGCCCAAGTCTAATATTTTTGCTTTGTCTTGAAAAAATCCTAAGAATTTGCCATGATTGACAAAGGTATTGGCACTTGCGATTGCGTATTTTGGATTTGATGGATCAGCGGCGTTTCCGTCCCATAAAATGTGACCATTTTTAGCTTTTGCAAAAACTTTAATCCAATCGTTTTCATTTCTAATTTTATTATTAGTTTTCATTTTGAATCTTAGCATGATTGTATATAGAATAGCATGATTAAGATACAACCAGACGAAACACTTCATTCTGAAACACACAATACATTTTGCCCTTTGCCTTATACCAAACTCATTTTGAACAGTTATGGTCATATTTCTATGTGTTGCCATCAACAAGTTCAGTTGGGTGTGATTGATGAAAACACTGATATATTAAAAGTTTGGAAAAGTGATTTAGCTAAGGAAATACGAAGAGCGACGGATAAGGGAGATTTACACTCTTCATGTAAAGCTTGGAATAGTTGCCCATTTTTAGTAAAAGAACGAGTTTTAAATCCCGTTAGGATCTTTAAAAAATCTGCATATCCAACCTACCTTGAGATTTGCTTGCCTGATAAACATTGTAATGTTGGTGGAGAAAATCCTAGTCCACAAAATCCAGCTTGCATTATGTGTCGTAGAAACTTCAATATACCTGATCAAAAAGACATGACGGACTTGATGTGTGAAAAATCAAAACCATTAATGCCATACTTGAAACATTTATGTGTTTTGGGAATTGCAGAACCATTCTGGAAAGATGCCGTATTTAAAATTTTTGAAAAACTTGAATTTCATCGCTATAAAGATCAAATTGAATTCACTACAAACACTAATGGTATTTGTCTTAATGAAAAAACTGCCAATCGTTTTTTTGAGGAAGTACGAATGTCAGATTTGTCTTGGTCATTAGATTCAGCAACCGCAGAGACACACCAGAAGATAAGACGTTTAGATACTTTTGATTTTGTAATCAGCAATTTAAATCGGTGGATCAAATTGCGTGAAAAGCATGGCGGCAAAAAATCCCATAAGGTTTGCATATACAACAATATAAATCTACTTAACGTTCACGAAATGACCCAGATGGTCGAACTGGCTCACGCAACACAAGTAGATCACATGGTAATGTTACCCACCTACGATCAGTTCGGAGTGGTTTCTTTGCATGAAATATGTTTAAATGATAAAAATGTTAAAGTTTTTAAAAAAGCATCAGAAAAAGCTATGCGGCGTGCTGAGGAATTAGGAGTTCAACTTTTGTACTCTAAAAGATTCGATGTGGTGCCGCCTGCTGTTACCAATGCTGGTCAAGAATTAGTCCAATTACAGCTTGATTTTTAGAACTGGCGAAACAAAAAGATCTTATAGGTTGACTTTTGAACTCAACTTGCGTAAATTTAGGTCGTCGTTGCGTTGCTGTTTCTATATCTTGAAAAGAAAGCTTTCCATGCAAAAATCTTATTCTTTCATCGGCATTTCTCTTGCAGTCATGTTGTTTAGTTTTGGATTGAACTATGCTCAGCGTGGTGAAATCAATGCTTTGAAAATTCAGGAAAAGTTTTATCAGTACCAAAACCGTTTGTTGGTAGATCAAATTCGGGAATATGAGTATAAAGCCATCACTAATCGCACATACGAGGATGGCTTGACTCAAGGATTAGTACGTTCGGCTAATGTAGGATATGTTGATGGCTATCATGCTGCGATGAATCAAGCTGAAGAAAGCCGTGCACTGTACGCTGAGCAGGAAAGAATCAAAGCCCAAGAAGCACTTGCAGAAAAAAATACGACCATAGAGTCATCAATCAAAAACGCTACGCCTGTAGCCTTGCCAACTTCTAACAACTAGTTTTTAATTTGTACTTTGAAAGCAAAAAAGATGAAGAAAAACGAAAGAGTCGCTTGGATGTGTTTTGCTGCATGTGCAGTTGCAATACAGTATTTTTATTTCATTGATTATCAAGCACTGTCAAGTGTTCGGCAAGAACAAAAAATTGATGCGAAAGTTGTTGAACAAGATGAAAATACGATGAATTTGCAGGAGCTTTTAAGTGTGTTTGATGAAAGCCCTGAACTGAACCCCATGCCTGATGAGGCTTATTCCAGAGGTTACACCGATGGTTATCATCGTGCAACTGAACAAATGCAATGCCCATCCACAACCCGATAACTTTCCCGATAACTTTTCTTTTCTTGCCGCTGAAGGCTTCATTTCCTTCGGAATCCCACCTAAAAAATCCCGCCCCCCGTCGAGCTTCGGCATACTCGATGGGGTTTTTTGTTTGGTAAAAGGATACATATCAAAAGTCATTAAGACACAGGAGGTTGATATGTTTTTAGTTTTAGGATGGCTAATATACGGCCTAATAACGGGTTGCATGGCTAAATGGCTGCATCCCGGTGAAGATCCAGTTGGTTTTGTGCCAACTATAGGAATTGGCATAGTAGGAAGCTATATTGGTGGTCTTTTGAATTTCCTCATAGGAGCTAATTCTAACCCTTTTTCACCATCAGGCATCGCCATGGGCATTGTGGGTGCTTTAATTTTCTGTTGGGCGTATCGTTACTATCGTCTAAATCGCTTTTTTAAAGCTCAAGGACGAATGCCAGAAAACATAATTAGGCATAAAGATTAGTTGCTTTCGATTAAAGCCGAGACTAAGTCTCGGCTTTTTTAGTACCAACAGCCACTATTTTCAACTTTTGTTTCAATCTGTCTCATTTTTCTTATTACATAGAAAAGTCCAAAACCAGACAAAATGGTATGGATTGATAAGCTTAAAACTCCGAAAAAAATCATGCTTAAAGGCATCAGATAAATCAATTTTTGCCTTAATTTTGGTGGATTACAATCTTTGCAATTACAGTCATTCATCATCTTCTAACCTTGAAAAAAAGTAGTTTTTAATCGATTCATGCATGGAAGTTTTATTTGAGGCCCACTCATAAACGTCATTCACTAAAGCAATATCGTTCATAGGATCATAATTGTTGTCCAAAATTGCTTGGTGGCGATCCATATAAGATCGATTTTTAAGACTTCCATGATACAAGTGGCAAATGTCTATAGGCAAGTATCCGATTTTCGGATTTCTTTTTCTTAATAGATTGCAATAATCTAACATGTGTTCTTTCATAGCAGGGGTGAATTTTTGTGCAAAACCATGAATGTCCCATGAATCTAATAGACAATCTACGATAAAGGTATCACCACTTCCAACGATATTTTTATCATAAATATTTAAATTTTGAAATAAATCTCGTTTAGCCGCCCATGCAAATCCCGGAGTAGAAAATGATAATTCTTTTGCTTTTCTTCTTTGAAGCCAGTTCTTATGAATCAATTTTTGCCATAAGACGCTTTGTAAAAAAGGAACTTTACTACCATCATGGTTTTTGAGACCCTTTGGCAAATGATACACCTTTTTATACAGTTGAATAATATCACTCTTCTGCAACTCTTGTATAGCGATATCTTGCCAATTATCAGGTAGTATAATATCTCCATCAATCCACGCAAAGTAATCGCAATCATCTGGAAGCCTGCTAATTCCATAATTTATCAATCGTTCTTTTTGCCACATCACGCTATTACTTCTCAGTTGATACACACCTTCTTCTTTTGGTATTTGAAATGGATCACCATCAAAAGCACACTCAACCGTGATGAGTTTAATTTGTTGTTTTTTGATCTGAGAAGAAAAATAAAGATAGTTTTCCAGCAAAGCCTTGTACTTTGCTGGATTGAAATAAACTGAAATTACACAAAGCTTGTCCATGATTAATTCCTCGTTTATTATATACTCATAAATAATTTCCATTTTATCTTCTTACTTTTTTTCTAATTTATAATGTCGATAATGTTCAAGCCTTATCTAAAATTACATCCGTATCAAAAAGAAGATAAATGGTTTTTTGATGAGCCATCTTTAAATCTGTATATGGAAGGACTCACCGATGGAACTCCTGAGGTGATTTTGCGAGCCATGAACATTTTGAAAATCAAAAAACCTATTTTTGTCAGATTTTCAAATTTACCGCAGTTCCGATTTGAGTTACAATTATTAGGCCAATTGAGAAATGGTCATCAGTATTTTTGGAAAGAACAAAACATGATTTGTTGGTTCTGTCCAGCTTTGCTTAAATATTTCACAAAACCGCCAAAAAGCATCTGGTTTGATTGCGTAAAAATGAAATAATTTGTAGTACAAGTGAAGTATATACCGTTATGAAAAAGCACAGTTTTAGGCAATGGTTAGCCAGAAGAATTCAAAATGAAGCAGAAATCCCACCACCACCGGGAGATGACTGGAATTTGATATGGTCAACTTACAAGAAACCTCCACAATGGGTTTGGATAAAAGCTGGTCAAAAATTGGTCCCAGCATTTACCAACGATGATCCTAAATTATTCAACCCAAAAGCAAATCATTCATCAGCAAAAGCCAAACCACAACAGTCTACGTCTCAAATACAAAAATCAGTTCCCACAAATCAAACTACACAAAATCAAGCTACACAAAATCAAATGTCGAACGCTACTCAGCCTCAGTCTCGATGTTATTATTTGGCAGTTTCCAAAAAATTATCTAATATGGAATCTGGCGTGCCATTAGTCGCGTATGCCGTGCCGACAGGTTGGGCATATTCTGATCGCACCAGAAAGATCACGGGAATTATTCCTACCAAGCAAGTCTCTGACGCCATAGAAAGTGTAAAAGACTCTAATAAGGTACAGATTTCATCACATGATCCAAATTATTTATTTGCAACTTATGACGAAATGAAAAGAGTTGAGCAACAAAAGTTAGCTCAACAGAAAAAGCCTAAAGCGGCAAAATCTTGTATGTTGTCAGATGACATGATGAGTGAAGAACAAAAAGCTATTGATGCAAAATTTGCTCAATTGATGAGTAGCCCAAATCAATCACACATCATGATAAACGCTTTAGCAGGCAGCGGAAAAACAACTATGTTGTGTCACTTAGCACACAAATATGGTCAAGGTCAAAAATGGTTGTACATTGTTTTTAATACAAAAAACAAAGTTGAGGGCATGCAAAAATTCCCCAAGGGTGTAGAAGTAAAAACTACGAATGGATTTTTGGGCGATGTGTTACAAGATAAATCAAATTCAAACAGAATTCCTCAAACTGAAAGAATGATTCAAGCAATTAATAACCTCGATAAATCTTCGGAAGAAGAAAGTGGCAAAAGAAAAGAAAAAATTCGATTGGTTGCAGATAGTGCAGATTTTACTAAGCTTTTATCAAGCCTCAGAATCCCAGAAAAAATAGCAGAAAGTGATGGAGGAAAGGTTACCAAGACAGTGAATTCACTCTTGAGATCTATTCAATACACTTTTAAAGAGCAAGTTTTGTTGTTAACTAATTTGGCTAAAGCTTATGCAATTGACCCAAGACAAAGTGACTTGCTAGATGAAGCTTTGAATAAAATAGTTCAAAGCTATGATTTTGATACAGATTTTGAAAAAGTCAAAAAAAGAATTACCTCTTATAGTGGTTCTTTCCGTATTGCTACAGAAGCCGTACTTAAGGATATATTTGGTCAAGATTTTATGCAAAAAGATTTCACAAACGAAATTAAATTTGCAAGTAAGTGGATGTTAAATGCCACCATGCCACTAGGAACTAAACAAACACATCAACATAAGCGATACACTCTGAATTTAGGCGAAATTAGAGACTTCAATGACGATTTGTGGTTTGCAGCTATTCATGCCGATAATATTGCATGGCCAAAATACGATGTTGTTCTAGCAGACGAAGTACAAGACTTCAACGAAGCTCAAAAGATCATGCTCAAAAAATTGGGTGAAGCAGGTGCTAAGATTGTTGCTGTTGGCGACCCGAATCAAGGCATATATAGATTCCGAGGTGCTGATAGCAGTGCTTTTGATAACTTGGGAACTATGTTGGGTGATTCATCACATGATAAAAACCATATGTTTACTTTATCTAAAAATTTTAGGTCCCGCAAAAAAATTATCGATTTTGCTAACGAAAAGACACATGTTAAAAATTTACAGCAAGGCAAGAAGTTTGATGATGACGGAGAAGGTGCTGTTACTCAGTTTGAAATAAAATATGATGGCATCTTCGATGCTCTTCAAAATGAGAAAAATGAAAACGGCCAAATTAAACAAACAGCTTTTATAGCTCGAACTAATGAACCTTTAGTTCATACAGCTTTATCTTTATTAACCAAGAAAATTCCATTTTTGATTATTGGAAAAGATATAGCTGGAGATCTTAGAAAACATATAGAGAAAATTTTGCGTTTAAAAGGCATTCCCGATGATGAAGCAGTTGAGGTTTTGCAACAAGAGTTGCAGGACTATTTGGAGAGGGAACAAGAACTCTATTTTGGTTCAGCTACCCAAAAGAATTATTTACAAGAAACTACGGAAGTCACCACTGCTATTCTGTCTTGTATCGATCAAGTTATTTCTGAAAATCCCAATAGGCAAATACAAATTGCCAACTTCAAAGATTGGATTCGGAATCGATTAGGCGGCTTAGATTTAGAGGCAAGTGAAAAAGACATTGCTAAGTATCAAAATAAAATTGAAAATGAAAACCCAATCATTCTGACTACTGCTCACAAATCTAAAGGATTAGAGTTTGAAAGAGTATTCATTCTTCGATATGATCAATTCCCACATAAAAAAGCCAAAAGAAAAGAAGATCTTGATCAAGAAGAAAATGCAAAATATGTAGCTCTAACACGAGCTATGGATGAATTGCATATTCTTGATTTGAATGGTCAACCCGGATATAAAAAGTAAAACATGAAACATTCATTTTTAGATTGGATCAAAGACAAGAAAGAGGGAATGGTAGAAGCCACAAACCAATTCAACATTTCTTTTATTGACCCAGAGGAAGATTGGGATCAAGCTGAACAAGTCTATAATATTGCTCAGAGAGTAGGCATTCGACCGTCCAGAGATAAGGACGTTGCTATCGTAGCGACTGATATGAAAGGCGATGTAGTGGGTGGTATTTTCAGTAGTTTTCAACCGGATCACGATATGTCACAACAAGCCGGTGAAGATTATCACCAGTATGAGTTTGATGTTGTCGTAGCTCCCGAGTATCAAAGACAGGGAGTAGGAAAGCTGCTTATCCAAGCTGCTGAAAGTCAGAGGAAAGATTATGAGTCTATGTACAATTCAAAGGCTTATACAAGTCTTCAGGTAGTCAATCCGAATTTACATAATTATCTCACACAACAGCGTGGCTATGAAATAGACTATGAGCCGCCTGAAGGTAGTCAGGACAGTTTTATGTCCAGAATTAGAAAATGGATGAAACGTTAAAGCAATAAAATGCTATTTAAGACATGTACAGCAGATTTGAAATTAATTCATTACTGTTGAAACCTTAGCGTCTATTTGGCGTTTATTTTAGCAGTGTGGCTTTACGTCAAAAAAATTTTACGTACAATCTTTCGACGCTAAAGTTTTTCCCATTCACTTCCGATGATTCTCACAATGAGTGAGGATACTATTATGGCTACAAAATTAGGACGTAGTGCTTTGCCAAGTGGGCACAGCCGAGAAGACTTTGAATGTTTCGGCCCTGTTGCAACCAAGGATACTGAATTTGCTAATTGTAAATTGGCTGATTTGGGATGCTTCAAACAAGACGAAGGCACAGATTCGAACAAGTACTATCATGCTGCTGTTGTCAAAAGCAAAATCAACGGCAAGTTTTATTTGTATGTGGAGTATGGAAGAACAAAAGATGGGATGCCATCATCTCCACAATTTCAAATGACTGAATGTGTTTCAGAAGCAGAAGCGATGGAGGAGTTTGTTGACCAATGCAACGCCAAAAATACTAAGCGTGGAATCTGGGAAAAAGTAGGAAGTAAAGAGCGGTTTGTTCCAAAGCCCAAGAAGGGCGGAACAGAAGATTTATATGTCGTAAGATACATGATTTCTCGCAGTGTCGGATTCCCATCTGCAAAAAATATATGCAACGCCGATGCTGTAGTTAAACAACAAGTGCCAGTCACCAAAACAAAAAAGTCTTCTCGAAAAATTGATTCAGCGACTAGAAGCCTCTTTAAGGATTTGCTTGGCGGTACTCTGAAGTACACTCGAAGTGTCATGGTTGGAAATACCATGCCAGCATTTTCTGCAATTAAAGATGCTCGTGATCTTTTAGATGATGCTCTTGCACAGGTCAAGAAAGTTGGCAATAAAGTTGATGAACAAGTGGCTGATCCAACTTTGAAGAAACTGACATACAATTTGTACGGCATGATTCCTAAATCCAAGCCACAAGGGGCATCCGAAGCTACGTGGATATTGTCTCAGGAAAACATAGGCACTTGGCAGAATGACCTTGATGCATTTGAAACAGCACTGCAAAGCACAAATATTGAAGAGGTTGAGGATGATGACGTAATGCAAGGAATACCTGCGACGGTTGAATCAATTGACCTTAATAGCGAACTTGGAAAGCACCTTACTAATTGGTGGATAAATTCAACAAGGCGTAAGCATGGCCATGCAGATTTGAAGATACATAACTTGTGGAAAGTTGAACGTAATGGGGATTATTCTCAATTCAACCAAGGTGTTGAGGGAATAGCTTCAGAAATGCCAAAATCATGGAATAATGAACGACCTATGTTCTATGAGAATCAAAAGCAAAGACCTGACCTAACTGCATCTGAAAGAAAGATTTATCACAAAAGCAACACGGCTTTATTGTTCCATGGCACTCGGGCCGTAAATGTTGCTGGTATTATTCGAGAGAGTTTGCGTTTCCCCAATCAGCTTGTTGGAGTAGTAATCAATGGGGCGATGTTTGGACCCGGTGTGTACTCAGCCGATGATTGGGGGAAATCTGCAAATTATTGCTCGGTTGGTAATGGTCGCAGTATGTATGCTGGGCACAGTGGTCATATACCAAATCGACGTTCATTTATGTTTGCTGTAGACGTATGTTTGGGCAATCCTTTCGTTGCGAAAGATGCTCATGGTTATACAAAAGCACCCGATGGTCACCATTGTGTTTTTGGAAAAGCAGGCCATACAAGTTCTTGGGGTAATTACGGTGGACTTCAAAATAACGAATGGATCATTTACCGTAAAAACCAAATTGTTTTGAAATACTTGGCAGAACTTTCTTGGTACTAACGATTTTTTATTACAAAAAAGCTCATAAACATGCACCATGTTCATGAGCTTTTTA
>Ga0214163_1000039_pt1 | contig 51485 bp, 38 predicted proteins | sample LakMenepilimnion_2_FD_153001 | JGI IMG/M metagenome (GOLD analysis project Ga0214163, IMG submission 153001) | Freshwater microbial communities from Lake Mendota, WI - Practice 15JUN2010 epilimnion v4 | ecosystem: Environmental > Aquatic > Freshwater > Lake > Epilimnion/Euphotic zone | place... | reverse complement strand
GCGACTGGGTATAAACGCTTCGAATTTTCGCACGTAGGCAACAGGTGAAAACACTCGGTTGCCAAGCTATCCTCTACCAGCAGCTATCATCGAGAAGCTTGTCGACAATCCAAGTATCCCCCCAACGATGAAACTTTCTCTCCATCGATTTCCGCTGCAATGATTTGGAGCGTTGCTCCAATGGACGGCGCCTGAGGTATCCCACATGCCCACCGCGATCCGTAATGATTACCTCGGTGCTCGGCGAATATTGAGCATCTCGAAAGATAAAATACGGGACGATCGGATCGTGTCGATCCACAAGCAACTTCACTCGGGTTTGAAGATTCTTCAGCCAAGGCTTCGAAGAACCTGCGGTGTAATACTCTATCGCATCGCGAAATCCAGCCAATGGCGCAGTGACGGTATCGTCAAGGCGCCGCAGGGAGGAGAAGTCCGCTGACTCCAGACGCTCTTGCCATTGCGGCCAAAGCTTGGCTCGTTCACGTATTTGCTTGCGGATCGACCTGAGGAAATAGTTCGCATAAAGGCGATGAATGCCACGTTCGATGTTGCGACAAGCCGCATCGAGGTCGATGGGAGGAGCGACCGAAATCGCTCGAAGAACTTCAAAAGAACACCGCGATCGGTGGTCGGGATCGCAGAGCATTCGCAGGAGAATGTTCCCCCCAAGCGAAACGCCAGCCATGTACCACTGCGTTATGTCAAATGATCGACTGATGTACTGCATCGCATCGCGAATGACCGACGAACACGCCCCGTGTGGGGGCATGGGTGTCTCACGATACGATTCTCCCGCCCCCGGAAGATCAACTCGGAAAACCCGATACCCCCGCCGAACAAACCCCAGGGCCATATTCGTCATATAAGTCCCAGCATGCGAGGACCCAAGCCCGTGAAGAAGCATCACGCTCGGTCGTGACCGATAGTCATCGCTCCCCTCCGGCAAATTTTCATGCACAAACATGCATCCCATTCCGTCGGGCAATGGGCATCGAATGGTCGTCCTCGGTGGCAGATGCGCAATCGGACGATAGAATCCGGTAATTACCGTCTGAAGGTGACCACTGCGAAGATACCATGGTGGTCGAAATTGTGGTTCAGTTTGAAAACGTCCGTGCGGATCCTGCATCAATGAATATTCTCTGCGTTGGTACTCTGGCCATCGATACGGTCGAAACGCCTGTAGGCAAAAGGGAGCGCGTCCTCGGCGGCAGCGCAAGTTACTTTTCGTACGCCGCAAGCTTGTTCGCCCCCGTCCGACTCGTTGGACGAATCGGGTCTGACTGGCCGCCAGAGTATACTCGAATCCTCTCGGAACACGGAGTCGATTGGCGGGGGGTAATGCATGATTCCCATGCCAAATCCTATTTTTGGCACGGTCGCTACCACGCCGATTACCAAGACCGTGATACGCTAAAGATTGAAATGCACGGATTTGACCGCTACGAGCCTAACGTCCCGGATCACTTTCGCGAATCCGACATCGTGTTCCTCGCCGCAGCCATACCCACCGTACAAAAGAAAGTGCTCGATCAGTGTCTTTCCCCCAAACTAGTCTTCGCTGATACCGTCGACATGTGGATTGAATCCACGCGGGAAGAACTCTTGGATTTACTTTTGCGCCTCGACGGCCTGTTTATCAATGACGCCGAAGCACGACAATTGACCGGTTTATCAAGCAGCCTACAAGCCGCTCACGCCATTCGCAGCCTTGGTCCCACGTGGGTCATTCTCAAAAAAGGAGAACACGGTTGCTTAATCCTCGGGCCCAGTACCACCCTCGCACTACCAGCCGTACCGACCGTCGCCTTGGTTGACCCGACCGGCGCCGGAGATAGCTTCGCCGGCGGGATGCTCGGATATCTAGCTAGTCGTTACGCAACTCTACGAAATAGCCCTCTCCACAAGAAGGAACTTCGACTTGCTATTGATCCGGCAGATATGGCTCAGGCCATGAAATTTGGAACCGCTGTCGCAAGTTTCACCATCGGTGGTTTCAGCTTGGATGGCCTACGAGCGATTAATCACGATCAACTTGCCGCACGCGTACAAGACATAGAACGCTTGGTCGGATGCCAACCCCGATCATAACCTCGCCATACAAACGGTTCTTTCGGAATTTTATTGGCGTGGTATGCCGTTCGTTCAACACGCCACCTACCTTCTGAACACAACGAAGATATCTATCTCGCAGATGGCGGATAATCAATCACAAAGGTTACTGGGCCGTCGTTGATCAACGAGACTTGCATATCCGCTTGAAAAACCCCTCGCTCAACCGGTACACCACAAGCCGCTATCCGCTCGCAAAACGCTTCATAAAGCCCATTTGCATCCTGCGGGGCAGCAGCTTGGTCAAACCCTGGTCGACGCCCTTTGCGGCAATCTCCAGCCAAAGTGAATTGAGATACAACCAACATCTTTCCCTCGACATCAACGACTGAAAGATTCATTTTCCCAGCCACATCCGCGAACGCTCTCAAATTCACACACTTCTCCACCAACCACTCAACACCCTCAATACTATCCCCTTTATGCACACCGAATAATACCAACCAACCATGACCAATTTGTCCGACGACCTGATCGTCTACCCGCACACTGGCCTCTCGTACCCTCTGAAGCACCACTCGCATTATTTACTCCTCCGATTCGTGACCTTTGGTTCACTCTGAGGACGCTTGCGCATCGCAGCAAGAAAAGAGGTAAGCAATTTGCTTTCGTAGCGATATGGATTCGTCACCATAACTATTGTTCGTGTCGGACGCGTTCCACTAAGCGAACGATAGACACGTTGCTGATTGGAATCCAGGATAACGGCCATTTCTGGGATCAAGCTGATACCGTGCTGCAAGGAGACGAGTTCCTGTAACATCGTTAATTGCGATGTCCGTTCTATCGAAAGAGGAAACAGATTCTTCTGATGGCAGAACGAAAGGACATTCGTCGTCAAACAATGAGCTTCCCCCATCAAGATAAATGTCCGCTGTTCCAAGTCACTCAAACGGACGGTCTCTTTCTTCGCTAGTGAATCTTGCGCACTGACCAAAAGCTTCAACTCCTCGTCAAACAGTTCTTCAACCTCAAGATATTTGCTTTCTATGGGTAAAGCAGCTATCGCTACGTCCACATCCCCGTCATGCACCTTTCGGATCACTTGCGCTGTGGTCTCTTCTTGAACCACGACTTTCGCCTCCGGAAACCTCGCTTGAAAATCCCGCAATCGCACGGGAAGAAAATACGGGGCAATCGTGGGAATCGCGCCGACCCGTATCGTTCCATGCTCCCCGTCATCGCTGAGTTCCGTCTGTATGTCATCGACACGAGCAAGCAGCTCTCGGGCTCGAGTCTCCAAAATTCGCCCTGCTTCGGTCGGCACCACTTTGCGAGGTTGCCTATCGAGAAGCTGACGGCCAAGCTGCTCCTCAAGTCGCGATACGGAACGGCTTAAAGCCGACTGAGACAAACCTATCTCTTCGGCTGCTTTCGAAAAACTCTCCCACTGCACAACACTTAGAAAATGACGTAATTGATCGAATTCCACCGCAATCCTCTCCCTTATCAATCATTGTCCTTGTCAATCATAGCCTCCTCCGTAGGACAGGGATCCAAGCCATCGATACCAATCCGGATTCGACAACACAAGCCATGCAAAATACGCATAGATAGTATCTATTATATGCATTGGACGCAATCAGCATTTATGGCGATAGTATCTCAACAGGAATATCCAAGCGCTGCGTCAGCTCCGCTTTTCGCGTTCGACACACAAGGAAAACGATTCATGAAAAAGTTGCCCAAACATAAGAAAAACATTGCAAAGTCTTCGTTGATCAGTCGCCTGCCGATTCGCCGCTCGATGCTGTTTCGCAGTTTGATCGTTGCCGTTCTCGCCGGGTCCGCAACGATCCCGGTATGCGCCCAAGCCCCAACTTCCGTAGATGGTGTACCGGGACCCGCAAGCTCCGTCACGGCATCCCCGGGACCCGCAAGCTCCGTCCCTGCCACCACCAAATGCCCAGTAACGGGCGCGATTCAGAAATTGGCTTCTTGGAACAACACCGATTCCAAGTCCAACGAACCATGGAATGCTGGAGCGAACAATACCGCCGGGTCGCAGTCAAACGCTCAATGGTGGCCCGATCAGCTGAACCTGAAAATCCTTCATCAAAACTCCACGAACTCAAACCCAATGGGCACTGAGTTTGACTATGCCAAGGAATTCGCAACCCTCGATCTTGCCGCGTTGAAGAAGGATATCGCTGAAGTAATGAGCCAGTCCCAAGACTGGTGGCCCGCAGACTATGGGCATTACGGCCCACTTTTTATTCGAATGGCTTGGCATAGCGCTGGGACTTATCGAATCAGCGACGGACGTGGTGGTGCACGCTACGGAACTCAACGCTTCGCACCACTGAATAGCTGGCCTGATAATGCAAACCTCGACAAAGCTCGCAGGCTGCTCTGGCCGATCAAACAGAAGTATGGCAAGAAGATCTCCTGGGCAGACTTGATGGTTCTCGCAGGCAATTGCGCTCTGGAATCCATGGGCTGCCCCACATTCGGTTTCGCCGGTGGGCGTGAAGATGTTTGGGAACCTCAAGAAGACATCTACTGGGGGCCTGAGAGCGAATGGCTGGGTGATAAACGTTACGCCGGTGAACGACAACTCGAACAACCCTTGGCCGCGGTTCAAATGGGTTTAATCTACGTAAACCCCGAAGGGCCAAACGGAAAACCTGACCCACTCGCCTCCGCTAGAGATATCCGCGAAACCTTTCGACGGATGGCGATGAACGACGAAGAAACCGTTGCTCTGATCGCCGGTGGACACACCTTCGGAAAAGCACACGGCGCAGCGAGCGCAAAAAACGTTGGCCCTGAACCCGAAGGTGCTTCCATCGAAGAACAAGGACTTGGCTGGAAAAACCGGTTCGGAAAAGGGAACGCCGAAGATACGATCACAAGCGGCCTCGAAGGGGCTTGGACCTCCACTCCCACAATGTGGTCCAACGGGTACTTCGATAACCTCTTCGGTTATGAATGGAAGCTTGTGAAAAGCCCAGCCGGTGCTTGGCAATGGACCCCAACGAACCCCTCCGCACAAGGGACGGTTCCTGACGCACACGTGGACACAAAGTCCCACGCGCCAATGATGTTCACAACCGACCTAGCATTGATCATGGATCCTGATTACCGGGCCATTTCGAAACGGTTTCATGAGAACCCAAAGGAGTTTCAGCAAGCCTTTGCGAAAGCTTGGTATAAGTTAACGCACCGAGATATGGGACCTGCGAATCGATTGCTTGGCCCCGACGTCCCCGAGCCACAACTTTGGCAAGACCCCATTCCGACCATCGACCACCCCTTGATCGATGCACAAGACATCGAAAACCTCAAGCAAACGATACTCAACTCCGGGTTGAGTGTCTCTGAACTTGCCGGTGCCGCTTGGGCATCCGCCTCAACTTATCGAGGAACAGATCATCGCGGTGGTGCGAACGGTGCTCGGATTCGCTTGGCTCCACAACGAGATTGGCCGGTCAACGAGCCTCAAGAGTTGTCGAAGGTCCTCAGTGCTCTCGAAACGATCAAAGACAAATTCGACACACAGCAGACCAATGGTAAACGGGTATCAATGGCGGACTTGATTGTTCTCGGCGGATGCGCTGCGATCGAACAAGCTGCAAAACGTGGCGGAGTCGATTTGGAAGTACCATTCACTCCAGGTCGCATGGATGCGACTGCCGACATGACCGATGCGGATTCGATCGCGGTGCTCGAACCCCTCGCCGATGGATTTCGAAATTACGTCGCTACCAAGTTGCAGCAAAGCCCTGCAGCGCGACCCGCCGAAGAATACCTCCTGGATCGCGCACATCGCTTGCGATTGACCGCTCCTGAAATGACGGTCCTTCTTGGTGGAATGCGCGTGCTCGGGCTAAATACGAATAACAACGCTCACGGCGTCTTGACCGAAACCCCCGAAGTCCTTTCCAACGATTTCTTTGTCCATCTACTCGATAACCGAACGGACTGGAAACCCTCTAACGAAGACCCTCTTGTTTACCAAGGTGTTGATCGCAAAACAGGGAGTAAGAAATGGACCGCGACCCGCGTGGATCTCATTTTTGGATCAAACTCCCAACTACGCGCAATTGCAGAGGTCTACGCAAGCGATGATGCAAAAGCAAAATTCGTAAATGACTTTGCTGCGGCTTGGAACAAAATCATGATGCTCGATCGATTCGATGCAACTAGTAAACAATAAGACACGACCGTCGAGCTCAGAGTTATTCTCATGAGCTCGAAACGGTTCGCTCGAACACTGTTCCTATCAATCGCATAAAGCGGAAATCGCAGCCGCATACTTCGGGGCTACCGAATGTGCAATGCGGTTTCCGTTTGCAGGATCAAGAAGACCGACTCGATTCCAAGGCTTAATACAACTTCTTACTTGATCAACAAAGCCTATACCATGTTCGCCTAGTTGGGCGATTGATTTTGATTGACCACCACTCGTATCGCTGCGATGCAAAAGTAACTGATAAGCTTGCTCACCTACATCGCGCAGATTGCTGTCGCTCGCTTGAAGGAACCCCAGCGGCCAATGACTCGGATCCGCAGCAAGTTGACGTTCGAACTCGATTGCGGCAATAAAGTAAAAACATGCAAACGCATAGAAGCACTCAAAGGATGGCTGCGATGCGTAACAACCTGCGACTAACGTATCTAGCCATTGCAATTCGTTACGCAAATCGGATTGATATCTATCGAGCTTTAAGTATATGTCGCTCGTGGGGCGACTGAAGATCTCTGCCAAGCGGCTTACACCGCTAAGCGCATGTGCAATGCCGGTGGAATGCAATGGATCCACAAATCCGTACGAGACGGGTAAGGAGACCCAGCCAGGCCCAAAAGCACTCGCTCGACAACGACTTATCCGTTCAATGCATCCCATTGCATGGGGTTCAATCAGCTTGGCCTTATGCATGATCCGACCAAGGCTTGGATGAGCTCGAACCTCATCCCAAAAAACCCTTTCATTTTGCTCACGGCCACTCCAAGGATGCACCCAACCAACACTCGTTACGCCATGATCGAAGCGAAGCATCCAGAACCATCCTGAATCGAGCACATGATGCTGGGCGGCATCATCGCCACAGAATGGATCTGCTGCCTGCGCAGACTCTTCGAATGCTCCTACGTCGAGGAAATGACCGAACACCGAAGATGTCCGCGTCCTCATCCAATCGGAGTCATCACTACTTTTCGTCCAGCGTGCAAGTCCACCACTGGGGCCAGTTGCATCGATGAGCCAGGTCGCTTGTACGTTTAATTTCTCTCCAGATCCATCCTGCAGGCGAACCGCCCAGCGATGATCCATGGGGTCAAAATTTGCTTCGTCGATCGTTGCGTCTTCGACGAGCACCGCACCAGCGTCAACGGCTTGCTGGGCTAAGAAAGCATCCACATCGCTACGAAGCCAGTGCGTATCGCTCCATGCATCGGAGGCGCTTGCAGCAACGAGTACGGAGTGGCGATCAAGTTCACCGTAGGGAAGCGATTGGTGCCGGCGGTGTTCGTAGTAGGAGAAGCCCCGTTTTTTGCCGCACCGCAGATTCGGGTAATGCGATTTCCAGTTACCCCACGAGGCGAGTGGTGCAAGCGGTTTGAGATTCCATCGCTGAGCGAGAAACGCGACGAGAAAGTCGGCGGTTGGGGTAGAAGATTCCCCGATAGCAAACCGAGGGTGCTTCGCCTTGTCGACGAGAAGGACGGAACGTCCTTGCGAAGCCAATATCCAGGATAGTAGGCTTCCGGAGAATCCGGAGCCTACGACCAAATAATCGAAAACCTTGCGATTAACGCTTGGAGAACTGTGTACCACGGCGTGCACCGCGGAGACCGTACTTCTTGCGTTCCTTCATGCGGGAATCGCGGGTAAGGAATCCGTCATCGCGAAGCGGTTGGAAGTTTTCTTCAGCGAGGCTGACGAGGGCACGGGCGAGTCCCATTCGAATCGCACCGGCTTGGCTCATTGGGCCACCGCCAGCGACGCGAGCGAAAACATCGACCTTGTCGCCGTGACCAACGTGATCAAGAGTTTGGGTCACGAGGCGACGTTCTGCGTCGGTCGTGAAGTACTCTTCGAATGCTCGGTCGTTGATGGTGATCTTGCCGGAGCCTGCACGAACGCGAACGCGAGCGACACTGGTCTTTCGACGACCGGTTCCCAAGCTATCTCCGCTGATCTTGTCTTTCTTGATGAACATGGCCTAAATCTCGCTCGGACTCTATCAGGGAATGAAAATTTCAGTACTAAGATTGGTTTAGCGGTCACTGGTAGTCCACAACCGCCTGTTTGAAAACTAGCCTGCTAAAGAACTAGTTCGTCTTGATTCGTGGTGGGAGTGGAATCGGGCTTTGAGCTTGGTGTGGATGCTCGTTGCCAGCGTAAACCTTCAATTTCCCAAGCATATGTCGCGCCAAGTTGTTCTTCTTTGGCAACATTCGCTTGACAGCCAAGAGGACCAAGTCCGTTGGCTTTCGTTCCAAGCGTTCGCCGTAGGATTCGATCTTCTGGCGGTGATATCCGTTATACCAAGTGTAGTGGCGGTGTTCGAGTTTTCTGCCGCTCATCTTGACCTTTTCCGCGTTGATCACGACCACAAATTCGCCGGTATCGACGTGTGGTGTGTACTGCGGGCGGTGTTTGCCCATCAAAACCATAGCGATTTCACTCGCTAGTCGGCCGAGCGTGCAGTCGGTTGCGTCGACTACATACCATTTCTGATCGACTTTACCTGTCTTTGCGACTGTTGTCTTTTGTTGAGCAATCATAACAATTCTTCAATGTTTTCTCGATGTGATGAACTTGGTAGCCCAAGTTCTCCCTGATCTGAGGCGAAAGCCACCGATGACGGGATTACCGCTGAAGGGATTATCGGCAGGTCGGATCGTAACACCCAGCGAGCCTTACCAGAAGGGGGCGAAAGTATAAATCTAGATGGAACATCAAGCAAGTGGAAATTTTCTTTCGAATTTGCTTGTTTTGGGGCAGCACCCTAAAACGGTTCGCCATCTAAGGGAAACTTTCGCGACGATTAACTATCTCAATGACTGACTTGGGGCCATGCCTAAGTGGATCAAAATGATTTTAGGGAACTGAAAGGAAAAAAATCGAGGGACGCCCCCCTCGGCGAGGAAAAATAGGGTGCGGGTTGTTCCGAAATGTTCGCCTGTACCGAGTTTGACAAATTGAAGGTATAACCAATTGCCGATACAACCACTATGAGTACGCACCAAAGCCACATGAATGCGAGCAAAATGTCAATTGTCATTCCGCCGAACTCCGGCATCGATCCTCGGGGAATCCTCAGGGAAGTGGTAGAGTCTGTGAAACGAGTCAAAGAATACAAGAAGCTGGACCTGAGCGCGGTTCACGCACCCTATAATCCGCCCCTTACGACCATGGTCGACCTGTTGAGATATTGGTCGAACACGTTTCCGAATAAGGTCGCCTTCTACCTGACCGACGGGGAAAGTAGCGACGAGACGAGCCTTACTTATGCGGAACTCGATCACGCAGCTCGGGCGACGGCGGTGAAGATCCTCGAGACCCATCCGGTCGGATCCCGCGTGCTGATGCTCTACCCACCAGGAACCTTGGAGTTCATCACCGGTTTCTTCGGCTGCTTATACGCCGGTTGCGTCGCCGTGCCCGCGTATCCACCGAAGCGGAACCGCAAGGGTGCTCGAATTCAAGGGATCGCTGAGGACTGCAATGCAGCCGTTGCATTGACGACCCAAGATGTTGCAGACCAAATCGCTCGCGATGAAAACATGCGAACCGAGACGCAAAGTCTCCACATCATCGGCACTGACAAGATCGATCGCTCGATTGCGATTCAGTTTTCAGAGCTTCCGATACTCGATAGCCACCTTGCGGTCTTGCAGTACACCTCGGGCTCGACGGGAGCTCCGAAAGGGGTGATGCTCACGCATGGACACCTGATTCGCAACTGCGAAATCATCTCGACGTTGTTTAGCGAACATCATACGTGTATGGGTTGCAGCTGGTTGCCGACTTACCACGACATGGGACTCATCGGAGGGATCCTCTCTCCGTTGTTTTTCGGTGCGACGATGGTTCTGATGAGCCCAATGACGTTCTTGCAGCGTCCGGTTCGTTGGTTGCGAGCTATCAGCAAATACAAAGCGACGACCAGTGGAGCTCCTAATTTCGCTTATCAACTTTGCGTCGACAAAGTGACCGACGAAGAGCTTGAAGGACTCGACTTGAGCTCATGGCGAGTTGCTTTCAACGGTGCAGAACCCGTACGAGCTTCGACCATCGAACAGTTTTCCAAGCGGTTTGCACAGGTCGGGTTCAAACACGAAGCGCACTTGCCTTGCTACGGCATGGCAGAAACAACGCTAATCGTCACCGGTGGCCCAAGTCACGAACAACCGGTGATCCGAAGTTTCAACGGGAAGTTGCTCGACGCAAGGATCGTCGAACCGGTTCTAGATACCGATGAGAACGCCCGAAAACTCGTCGGTTGCGGCGTGACAACCTCCAACGAAGAAGTCGTAATCGTCGATCCCGAGACCCTGCAGATTCAACCCGAAAACCAAATCGGAGAAATCTGGGTTGATAGCCCAAGCGTTGGACTTGGGTACTGGGAAAAACCCGAAATCTCGAAAGATGTCTTCCGCGCGATGACCAAGGACGGCCAAGGCCCGTTCTTGCGAACCGGTGACTTGGGATTTTTTAGCGACGGGCAACTCTATGTCGCTGGACGGGTGAAGGATTTGATTATTGTCCGCGGAGTCAACCGCTATCCGCAAGACATCGAACAGACCGTCGAAGAATGCCACGAATCGATCCAGTCTTCGGCGGCCGCCGCTTTCGCTGACGACTCCGGTCCGCGTGAACGATTGATCATCACCGTAGAAGTCCAACGCTCCTTGGAAGATGACTGGAATCCTGTAATACAGTCAATCCGACGAGCGGTAACCGCAAACCACGAGATACCACCCGATGCGGTTGTGCTGGTTCGTCACGCCTCATTGCCGAAAACATCTTCTGGAAAAATCCAACGCCACGCTTGCTTGAAAGGGTTCCGAGAAGGAACGCTTCGGGTTGTTCATCAGTGGCTAAGTTGGGAAGAAGGTCTCTTCGACGGCCCCCCGATGATTGCTGCCGCAACCCTGAACGATATCAAGGACGGATTCGCTTCAGGAGGCGTTCACCCGAAGAAAACTCGGGACCCGGATCCAGCGGTTGTTGAATTGGTCAAACGAGCTGTCAAAAGCGTCGCACAAGAACGCGCCAAGCTTTTGGATTTAGATACCAACGTGATCGTCGACCTCGGACTCGATAGTCTTGAACGATTGCAAATCGCACACTTCTTAGAGAACTCCGTCGGCGGTCGATTCCCAGAAGAGATCCTTCAAGAAATCGAAACGATTCGAGAAATCTCCGAAGCGATCGAAAGCTTGTTCGGTAAAGACAAAGTCCGCGAGGGGCTTGCTGTAGCCCAAGAAGAAGAGCATTCCGAACGAGTCATTGCGCCGGAGGATTACCAGTTCGAATCCTTGCCCGAATATCGCAGGCTCAAGCAGACCATGCAGCAGATGGAGATGACCGGGTTACCCAACCCTTATTTCTCCGTCCACCAAGGCCTCACTCGCGACACGACCCTCGTCGATGGCCAACAGAGAATCAGTTTTGCAAGCTACAACTATCTCGGTATGAGCGGCGATCCAGCGGTCAGCGACGCAGTAGTCGCAGCGACTCGCAAATATGGCACAAGCGTGTCTGCTTCGCGATTGGTCAGTGGCGAGAAAGATATCCACCGCGAACTCGAGCGAGAAATCGCCGACTGGATAGGTGTAGAAGACTCGATAGTGATGGTCGGAGGACACTCGACCAACGAATCCGTAATCGGACACGTCGTCGGCCAACAAGACCTGATCCTACACGACTCCCTATCGCACAATAGTATCGTCCAAGGTGCGATTCTATCGGGAAGCCGCAGGCGACCATTCCCACACAATAACTTCGAAGCCCTCGATGCGATCCTCAAAGAGCAACGCAAGCGGCATCGGCGCGTGTTGGTGATTGTCGAAGGTGTCTACAGCATGGATGGAGACTACCCAGAACTTCCTAAGTTCGTCGAAGTCTGCAAGAAGCACCAATGTTGGTTGATGGTAGACGAAGCTCACTCGATTGGAACCATGGGCAAAACGGGGCGAGGTATCGCAGAACACTTCGGCGTTAACCCGAAAGATGTCGACATCTGGATGGGAACACTCAGCAAGTCGTTCGGCTCATGCGGAGGGTACATCGCCGGCAAACACGCTCTGATCGAATACCTCAAATACACCACACCTGGATTTGTTTTCAGCGTCGGGCTTTCTCCTCCAAATACCGCAGCAGCGCTTGCGGCGATCCGAACGCTCAAAGAAAGTCCGCAGCGGGTTACTCGGCTTAAAGAAGCAGCGCGATTGTTTTTAACAGAAGCCAAAAAGAGGGGGCTCAATACGGGCAACAGTCACGAGACCCCAGTTGTCCCGGTGATTACAGGCAATTCGCTGCACGCATTGCAATTGTCGCGGCGGATGATTGAAGCCGGTGTCAACGTGCAACCCATTCTCTATCCAGCGGTAGAAGAATCAGCGGCTCGATTGAGGTTCTTTATCAATTCAACCCACTCGAATCAGCAAATACTCTTTGCGGTCGACAAGTGCGCTGAATTTTTAAAGACCATCGCTCCGGAATCCTTCCGGACAACTGAGTCACCTAACCCATAGCCGGTGACCGGATGACCAAATCGCGGAACGAGATTCCACGAGCGACCGTTACTCGACTTGCATTCTACTTGCGCGAGTTGCAGCAAATGCACCGCGCTGAAGTTGCAAACGTCCGAAGCCAATCTATCGCCGAGAAGCTTGGACTGAAAGACTCACAAGTGCGCAAGGACTTATCTTGCCTTGGCACTGTCGGCCAGCGTGGCGTTGGATATCGCGTTGATGAACTAATTGACAATATCCAGCATGTCCTCGGAACAGATCGCGCTTGGAATGTTATTCTAGTCGGCGTTGGAAACTTGGGCCGCGCTCTTACCGGCTATAAAGGATTTGGCGAACAAGGATTTCGCCTCGTGGGAGTCTTCGACTCAGACCCGAAAAAAATCGGTCAGAAAGTCGGCGGACTTTTGATCCAAGACCTCGGCTCACTCCCTTCCTTTGCTTCGGAGCAAGCCGTTGACTTAGCAATCCTCGCAGTCCCTGCAACAGCAGCCCAAAGCGTCCTTGTGGCGATCGAAGAAGCGAATATATCCGGTGTCTTGAACTTTGCGCCCGTGGCAGTTCGGCCTTCCCAAGCCGGTCGGACAATTGTCCAAGAAGTCGATTTGGCGATCGAACTGCAACGCTTGGCTTTCTCGGTCGTGCGTTAAACTCCTCCGCATACACGAGCCAAACATTCAAGCCAAATGCACTAGCGGAAAAAAGCTAGGGCAATGTTTTTACTTGGATACCTTGCAAGTCATTGAGAATCATTAATTTACAGTCATTCATTGACGCCCATTTTTCTACGGCTAGCATGACAAGGTATCGCAGGAAAGTTCACAAGCGACGCTTGCACCACTAAGAACTCGTAGCGTTACCACACGCGGGCCTAAAATCAATAAGGTGCCAGCGTATACCAACATGCCGGCTTACACCAATGCCCCGGATTACACCAACGTCCCGGCTTACACAAGGATCACCAAACGATGGGAAATATCGGGAACTCAGCCAAACCGCTTTACGGAAATTTAGCCGATGGTTCTCAAAGCTTCGCGAAGGAGATCGATGAGAGCTTTTTCTGTTGGGAGCCCAACGAAAAGCGTGCGGAAGTGCTCGCGAGACTGACTCGCGAGTTTTGGCGATCCAATGCAGAGAAGGCTGTGCTTACAGCAGCCAAAGGGCTTAGCGAAAACCTCGATATACTGCTCTCCAGTATCCGCGCCATCGATCTTCAACGTACCTTAGCCCCCCGCCTTAGCGCACGTTTGAGCAGCCTCATCGAGTCAATGGAAAGACGCGATGGGTACGCGGTCATGGATGGAATCCAAGCTTGGACGGCCGATCCTCCAGAATCTTGGTATTCAACCGGTTTGCAAACCGAGTCTATCGCAACCCATGCTTGGGAATCTTCGCTGTTGCGTGAAGTCCGCTCAACGCAGGTTTCAGGAGTCGCAGCCCTCGAATTCTTTCCTCTTCTGGAAAGAGACACGTCGCAGTTGCATTCTCAAGTCCTATTGGCACTTGAGCGAATCGGACAAGTCAACCCGCAGATGCATGCGGAGATTCAATCCCACGTCTCGATCATCAAACTCTTCACTGGTAATGGAATTGAGGGGTTAAGCTCACCGAAGGTTTTTGGTGCTCTGTGGCTCAAAGCACCAACTTTACAGAACGCACAAGGCTGGTTCCTCGAGCACCTCGTCCACGAGTGCTCCCATCTGTATCTCAATGCGCTGTTGATGATCGATCCCTTGTTGACGAACCCTCAAGAAATCAACAAGGCACCTATTCGCCCCGATCCACGCCCGATGTTTCAAATCCTTCATGGCGCATTCGTATTGGCTCGTAATTGTCGCGTCCATGCTCAGCTTGATCAGCAGTTTCCAGATCTTGGACTAAAACCTGCGCTCGACAAGTTTCGCGAACAGTTCCAAGTTGGCCTCGATGTCCTCGAACGTCACATGCAACCAACTGCCGCAGGACAACTCTTGCTCGATTCGTTCAAACAAGATCCTCCTTGATCGCGTTGAACCCAAGATTCACTGGATATCGATTGGATATCTGCTGGATTTAGGAAGTCGGTTTGTGCACCTCAAGTCCCGCTTGAAAAAGGACATTTTCAAGCCGATTGCGCAACAACTCCATTTGATCATGGCAAAGAGACTGTCCGATTTGACTTGCAAGGAACAGACCCAAGTAAAGCACCATCGTCGCCGCAGCGATCGCTAGGCCCCAAGGGAAGTGCCCGATCATCCATTGCGATCCGCCAAAAATGGAAGCGAAAAAAATGCAGCAGAAAAACGCCAAGTAGAAAATCCAAACCAGGGTCCAGATGTTCGGGCGCGGCGCAAAACGCCCAAAGAGCTCACAATGCGTTTCGCTTGTTGCAGGAAGAAAGTAGATACTCAAGTGAGGTGACCAGAGTCTGTGCAATTCATCTTCCAGATGAAACTCTGCGTACTCACCGTGAGTTAAATACAAGGCCGCTGGAGTTTGCTGCGACATGGCGACCTCAAATCGAACAATCGCGTCCTCGCGGCATGCGGAAAGTTGGATTTGAAACGTAGGGCGAATAGACCAAGGGAACATCGCAAATTCAGTCGAAGCAATTTTCAATTCACACTAAACGGCGGAGTCTCATCCGTGCGATGACGCGTTCGGTTGACAACTGGTACAACAGGTTCCGGTTCACGTTGCTTAAGCTGCCGAAGTTGCTCCATCAAAGTATGATAACGAACCTCTTCACTAGGTTCACCTAGCAACATCTGTTTGACAGGTAACGGAAGATTGATCGCGAATGCGACAATATCCGTTAATACCCCCAAAGGCAATTGATGCACGAGGACTTCTGATAAAGGATCTGCCTTCGCAATCTCGGGGGGTAGAAAACTGCGAAAGAGCTTTACCAAATCATATTTGGCCGCTTCCGCCAGTTCCGTTTGATCCCAAGCCTGCTCTTCGATCAACTCAACCCTGGCCTGCCGAAACGCCGTCTCCACATCGAGCTCCTCGATAATTCGAGCACGGTGCAGTCCGGCTAGCATGATGTTGTGACGTCCATCACCCAGTGGCGTATGATTGATGATCCGACCGATACAAACCGACCTCGCAATTCGGGGCTGCGATTCGTAGTTCTCTTCCCAACCACGGTCCAAGAGGGCCATGGTGATCAAGTCGTCAGACTCCAGAGCATCGCTGAGCATCTCGCAGTAGCGGGGCTCAAAGATGTGCAAGTTCTGAATGACGTTTGGGAACAACACAAGATTAGGGAGCGGGAACAGGCGCACGATCCCATCGAAATCGGAGGGCATCCCGCTTTGTTCACGTTTTCCCATGGATCGCAATTCCTCGTCGCCACAATTCATGCTCTGCGGGTAGTATAGCGAGCCGTCGAGCCCCAGAGCGCAATCGCAAGCAATAAAGGAAGAAAAGCCACCCTAAAACACCCTGAGAGAAGTGGCACAGGTGTGTCCGAAACGAGTGCAAACTGAGTACAACCCGTCGCAATTTTGACGACAAAGGGAAAAAAACGCCCTTCCAGATCCTAGAATCGAAAAAGTTCCTGGTACAAACACCCTTGCAATGCACTATAATCAGGTGATCCCTCCCGGCCAGGCGGGGTTCACGGCGAGAAACTTAAAAACCTGATCCGCAACGATCCGCAGCAAGTTCTCTCGCCACCTTTAGCCGGCTGAATCCCACCTAAAGAACCGCTCTGTCCTCAAGTTTCGCAGTCTTGGTAATTTTTTACCTCCCTGCGGGTTTCACATTCGATGGACGGTTTGCAAAGTGTTCGCGCAAGGGTAAGTAAACCGTGCGAATATCAACAACGTAAAGTGATCCGCACGTGTTGGTCGGGTTGATCCATTCATGAATTTAGAAAAGGAGCGAAATGATGAGGTGCTTAGGTAATCCAGTAGGGCGTCGAGGTTTTTTGACCGTCGGTGCGATCGGCGGATTGGGACTTACCCTCGGCGATATGTTTCGGCTCCGCGCAAGGGCAGACCAAAAGCAATATGATTTCATCGAAGCGAAAGCTGAGAGCGTCATCCATATTTTCTTGCCCGGCGGAATCGCTCACCAAGAGACCTTTGATCCAAAACCATACAGCCCCTTGGAATACCGAGGCGAGATGGGGACGATCAAATCCAAAACCGGAGAGATCTTCAGCGAAACCATTCCAAAGCTTGCTGGAATTTCGGATAAGTTCACTGTGATCCGATCCCTGACACACGGCGAAGCTGCACACGAACGCGGCACGCACAACATGTTCACCGGGTACAAGCCTTCTCCAGCCTTGTCTTACCCAAGCTTTGGATCTGTAATCAGCCACGAATACGGCCCACGCAATAACTTGCCTCCGTACGTTGCGATCCCCAACAATCCAAATGAGTTCTCCGGCTCGGGATACCTTAGCTCAAGCTTCGGTCCATTCAGCCTCGGTGCTGACCCTGCAAACAAGGGTTTCAAGGTTCAAGACTTGAACCTTCAAGGGGATGTCGACATGGCTCGCTTCCAACGCCGTCGCTCTGCCCTCGATGCCGTTAACGAGTATTTTGAATCCAAGCAAAAGTCGGATAACCTGACTGCGATGGATACCTTCTACGAACGAGCTTACTCGCTGATCAGTAGCGATTCGGCCCGTGAAGCGTTTAACATCGAAGCCGAAGACAATGGCCTGCGAGATAAGTACGGCCGCAACGCCGCCGGACAACGGTTGCTTATGGCTCGTCGACTTGTTGAAGCCGGTGCTCGAATGGTCACGGTTACCTACGGCGGCTGGGATATGCACAACCAGATCGCCGGCGGAATGCGTCGCGACATGCCACCTTTGGACCAAGCACTTGCAGCCCTGATCGAAGATCTGGAATCTCGTGGCCTGCTGAGCAAGACCTTGGTGATGGTAAGCAGCGAATTCGGTAGAACGCCAAAGATCAACAACGACGCAGGTCGAGATCACTGGCCTAAGGTATTCTCCGTCATGCTCGCCGGTGGTGGAACGAAGGGTGGATTGGTTTACGGTTCTTCCGACGCAACCGCCACGGAACCAGAATTCGATCCGGTATCCCCCGAAGATCTCGCGACAACGATGTACCACCTGCTCGGTATCGTCGCCGACAAAGAGCTTATGGCTCCGGGCGATCGTCCAATCGAAATTTGCGATGGCGGACGCGTTGTCAATGAACTGATCGCTTAACGATCTGTTCCGACTTTCGAGATTTTGACAATTACAGCGGGACGAGCGAAAGCAGATTCTGCGGACGCTCGCGATGCGACGCATTGCCCAAGCCGATCATCGATCGTTTCCCGCAAATGACTTAACCGCTCCCGAAGGATTAGTCTCCTTCGAGACGCAAATTTAAAGCGATCCGTTGATCCTTCGCTCAACCAACTGATTCCTCTTCTTACATCTGAATGAGTTGGCGCTCGAATGCGTTGGTAACGTGTGGCTGAGAACTGGGCTTTGAAACTAATTTATGCGAACGAATTGCATCGTCGGGGATTCTATGAAACGCGACTCTATGAGATTTTCGACCAACTGGTTGGACTCTTTCCGGGATTCCTTTCACCGGCTAGTTAAAACCACCGCTTTCTCTGCAATACTTCTTGGAGTCGTGACTGGTGTAGAAGCCATCAACTCGAATCGTGTAGTAGCCTCACAACCTGAAGCCAACGCTTTATCGGTTGTCGGAGTACAACGCGGTCAATCGGTTGAAGTCCAAATCTCCGGAGCACGATTGGGTGATGCCCGCGATTTGCTTTTCTACAACCCAGGACTTACCGCGTCGAACATCACCAAAGTAGACGACAACAACATCAAGGTAACAATCACAGCGACTCCTGATTGCAAAACGGAACTGCATCCGTTTCGCGTTGTCACTGCTTCGGGAACAAGCAACATGCGTCTGTTCGGCGTCTCTGCATTGCCGACCGTTGCAGAAGTCGAGCCCAACAGCGAGTTCGCCAAAGCTCAAGATATTCCCTACAACACAACCGTCGACGGAGTTGTTCTCAACGAAGATGTCGACTATTTCGCGGTCGAGCTAGAGGCTGGCCAGAAACTTAATGTTGAGCTAGAGGGACTCCGCCATTCTTACCTAAATAACTTCTTCGATCCGTACGTTGCAATTTACGATTCGAATCGGTTTGAAATCACTGCGAGCGATGACTCGGTGTTCTTACAACAAGATTGCCTGTGCTCCATGGTTGCACCGGCGAAAGGACGCTACATCATCGAAGTTCGCGAAAGCAGTTTCGGTGGAAACGATCAGTCCAAGTATCGATTGCATGTCGGTGGGTATCCTAGACCTGTTGCGATCTTGCCTGCCGGCGGCCCTCCAGGACAACCACTCACCGCAACCTGCATCGACCTTCTAGGAAACACATGGCAAGAAACCTTTGCTATTCCAGCCGAAGCCCACACTAAATCGGCAGGGGTTTGGTCAACGCAAGAAGGAATGGTTGCTCCATCTCCAAATATGCTTCGTGTTGTAAACATCCCCAATGTTTTGGAGACCGAGCCAAATTCGGATTACAACGCAATCGCGACATCGCACGCAGTACCAGTGGCTTTCAACGGAATCCTCGAAACCGATAACGATCGAGACTACTGGGTCTTCGAAGCCAAGAAAGACCAACAACTCGACGTACAAGTTCACGCAAGGCTTCCACTCCGATCGCAGGTCGACCCCGTACTGCAAATCTTCAAAGTCGGTGGTGGTGGACTCGCTGGAAACGACGACCAAGGTGGACCGGACAGTTACCTCAGCTTTAAAGTCCCTGAAGACGGCAAGTATGCCGTTTGCGTCTCGGATCACTTGGGTCGCGGCGGCAAACACTTTGTCTACCGAGTCGAAGTGACTCCAGCAGATGCCGAAGTTGGAACCACAGTCAACGAACTTGAACGCTACGTCTCCCAAGTAGTCAACATACCCAAGGGTGCACGGATGGCGATCGAAACCAATTTGGCTCGCAAGAATGTAGGTGGAGAAGGGCGTATTGCCGTTCCTGATCTTCCTCCCGGAGCAACCCACTCCGATGGACTCGTCGCTGCGGACCAAAGCCAAATCCAAATGATTTTCAGAGCAGCAGCAGACGCTCCAAACGCATCGAAACTTGTCGATCTATCCGCAAGCTTAGTTGTCTCGCCTGAACGGACTCTCAGCGGACATTTGTCGCAACGCACCCAATTGATTCGAGGACAGAACAACGTCGACGTTTGGGGACGCTGGGATGATCGACTTGCTGTCAACATCGTCGATGCCGCTCCGTTCGATATCGAAATCGTTCAACCACAAGTTCCGATCGTACGCAATGGATCGATGACATTAACCATCAATGCAAAACGCAAAGAAGGATTTACGCAACCGATCAATGTTCGAATGCTGACGGCTCCTCCAGGAATCGGGGCTTCTCCCGTCACCATTCCTGGAGATCAATCCACTATTGGAATGAGCGTTACCGCCAACAACGGCGCAGCGATTCGCAAATGGCCAATCTTGGTACTTGCAACCGCCGAAAGCGGATTCGGGCCAGTGACAATCGCTTCCGAATTCGTCGAGCTTGATATCCAAGACGCCCTCTTCCAATTCAAATTTGCAAAAACCATGGCAGAGCAAGGCAAACCGGCAGATGTGATCGTCGGAATTGAGCTCAAGCGACCTGCGGAAGGAACGGTAGAAGTTGAATTGCTGGGATTGCCACCAGGGACCTCATCTGCGACCCCCAAGCTGTCCGTAGCTGCCGATGCAAAACAGTTGGTATTCCCCCTTCAAATCCCAGCCGAGACTCGGGCAGGTAATTACAAGACGCTTGTATGCCGTGGGACTGTAACGAACGAGAAGGGAATCATTTCCCAAACCAATGGGAACGCGGAAGTTCAAATCGATGTTCCAGTAGCACCGCCACCTGCCGCGCCTGCCCCAGCCGCAGCACCCGCACCGATGCCAACACCACCGGCCGCTCCTACCGAAAAGCCATTGACACGACTCGAACAATTGCGAAAGCAAAAGTCGCCGGGTAAATAGTCATCTGATTTTCCAAACCCTTCGAATGCGATCGAAAAACCCAATTCAATTGAACCGTAGAAATATGAATAAAACATCGCTTAGAAAATGGGCTCTGCTGCCACTGCTCTCTCTCCCAATGAGCTCCTTGTGCACGCTTGCGGCGAATGCTCAAGACCCTGCTGCACCGGCACCAGCTACTGCTCCCGCACCGGCACCAGCTCCTGCTGCCGCACCGGCAACTTTCAAAAGCCTATCTGTATTTCCGCCGGCGATTAAAATCAGCGCACAGACCGACTCGCAACGGTTTATGGCTATGGCGGTTCGATCCGATGGGATCACGGTAGATGTAACCGATCAAGTCCAATGGACTCTTGCCAACCCTGCCTTTGGCAAGCTAGACAACTTCACTGTGTTCCCAGTCGCCGATGGAGCAACAGAACTGATCGGCACTTGGAACGGCATGGAAGCGAAGGCAACGCTTGAGGTAACTCAGAGCCAGACTCCACGGACGGTCGGATTCGAGCGAGACGTAATGCCGATCTTCACCAAAGTCGGTTGCAATACAGGATCTTGTCACGGCGCAGCACGCGGTAAAGACGGATTCCGTTTGAGCTTGTTCGGTTTCGATCCTGTCGGTGATTACCAACGCATCACCCGCGAAATTGGTATTCGCCGAATCAATCTTGCTGTGCCTGATCAAAGCCTGTTGCTGTTGAAAGCGATCGGTGCAGTTCAACATTCAGGTGGTAAGAAGATCGAACCAGGTAGCAAGCACTATCAGACTGTATTGGCTTGGTTACAAGCTGGAGCTCCAGCCGATGCGGCACGTCCACCTGCTGTCACCAAAGTCGATTTGTTCCCGACCCAAGCGGTTTTGGAAGGAGAAGGTGCCAAGCAGAGGCTTGTGGCGGTTGCCACATACGCGGATGGAACGCAGCGCGATGTTTGGGATCTCGCCGGTTTTACAACAAACAATGAACGAACGGCGGCCGTCTCACCCGACGGAACGGTCAGCAGCGGTGTCCGAGGCGAAGCATTCGTCATGGCGCGCTTCGACACTCATACCGTCGGCACTCAAATTCTCGCTTTGCCCAGCGGATTGCAGTATGAATTCAAGCCTAGCCAAGGGAATTACATCGATACACTCGTCGATGCGAAACTCCTAAAGGTGCGATTGCCTGCAAGCGGACTTTGCTCCGACGAAGAATTTGTTCGTCGCGTCACGATCGATGTGACTGGATTGTTGCCTACCGAAGCCGAGACCGCAGCGTTCCTCGCCAGCACGGATCCAAACAAGCGAGCAGCCTTGGTTGACTCCTTGTTAGGACGTAAAGAATTCAGCGAAATTTGGGCGATGAAATGGGCAGACTTGCTCATGATCAAGAGCAACAATCAAGTCAGCTATAAAGCCGCTTACCTTTACTACAATTGGCTTATCAACAAGATTGCTTCGAACACCCCGATCGACCAAATCGTACGCGATCTTCTGACCGCGACAGGAGGGACTTTCCAAAGCCCACAAACGAACTTCTACCAAGTCGAGTTAGATCGTCTGAAGCTCTCCGAGAATGTTGCCCAGGTCTTCATGGGGATCCGTACACAATGTGCACAGTGCCATAACCATCCATTCGATCGATGGACAATGGATGACTACTATGGATTTGCAGCGTTCTTCTCGCAAGTAGGCCGCAAGACCTCCGAAGATTATCGCCAGACCCTTGTTTTCAACGGTGGCGGCGGAGAAGTCAACCATCCAGTTGGTGGGGCAGTAGTTAAACCAAAGTTTCTCGGTGGCGGACCTGCGGCAACCGACGGTAAAGATCGCCGAGTGGTACTCGCCGATTGGATGACCAGCAACGAGAACCCATTCTTTGCCAAGAGCGTTGCTAATCGAATTTGGGCTCACTTCACCGGCGTAGGGATCGTGGATCCGATCGATGATTTCCGCGCAAGCAATCCACCGAGCAACCCTGAGTTACTCGACGCCCTTGCAGGGAAACTTATCGAATACAAATATGACGTAAAACAACTCGTGCGTGACATTTGCAATTCGCAAACCTACCAGCGAACGACCACTCCAGTTGAAGGCAACGAAGACGACGGGCGTAACTATTCGCACGCTACTGTACGTCGAGTCCCTGCTGAGAATTTGCTCGATTGCATCTCTCAAGTTACAGAGACAAAAGAAAAATTCCGAGGGTTACCCATCGGTGCGAGAGCCGTTCAAATCGCTGACGGTTCCACCAGCAATTACTTCTTGAACACCTTCGGACGCAGTGCACGCACTACCGTCTGTGCAGCAGAAGCCACCACCGATCCATCGTTGTCTCAAGCCTTACACTTGATCAATGGCGGGGCGGTAAGCGGCAAAATCAATCAAGGTCAGATGCTGCAAAATTGGAAGAAGGAAGGACTGACTCCAGAAGCGATCATCGAACGGATTTACCTACGCTGTTTGTCCCGCAAGCCGAGCGATGCCGAACGCGCTAGGCTTATGCAATTGATTAGCGAATCTGCAAATCCTGACCAAGGATTGCATGATGCTTTTTGGGCGGTACTCAACAGTCGCGAATTCATTTTCAATCACTAACCGTAGTTCTCGATCATGCGATTAACACGAACTCCCCGAGTCCTCTCCTCACTGACTCTTGCAAGCGGACTGCTGGTCGGTGGCCTCAGCGCTCAAGAGCCTGCAAAGATCACTTACGAAGATCACATCAAACCGATCTTTCGTGAGCATTGCGCTTCGTGTCACAACAACAACGCTAAAAAGGGGGGCCTATCGCTCGAGAACTATCAGTCCACAATGGCTGGTGGAAGCAGTGGTGAAGTCCTTATCGCAGGGGATTTGGATTCCTCGCGCCTCTATGCGTTGACAGCTCACAAAGAGCAACCTGTCATGCCTCCGATGCAGGACAAGATTGCCCAAGCGAAGCTTGATCTGCTCAAGACTTGGATCGAACAAGGGATGCCGGAGAACAGTGGGTCAGCAATCCGCAAACCTATGGCGAATGCAGCCGCCATCAGTGTCGCCGCCACTGGACGTCCTGAAGGACCTCCACCGATGCCCGCCACAATCCTAAAGCAAACCCCGCTGTTTACACCAAAAGCATCCTCGATTTCCGCGCTCGGCGCAGCTCCGTGGTCACCTTTGATCGCTGTCGGTGGGCAGAATCAAGTCTCCTTGTACCACTCCCAAACAGGACAACTCATGGGGATCCTTCCGTTTCCGGAAGGAGAACCACAGTCGATCACTTTCTCACGCGATGGAAAACTGATTCTCATCGGTGGCGGTAAACACAGCGTTAACGGTTTTGCCGTGCTCTGCGATATCACTACTGGCAATCGAATCGCCAAAGTCGGTGATGAACTCGACATCGTCATGGCCGCAGACATCAGTGATGATAATCGCTTGATCGCTTTGGCTGGCCCACAAAAGATGGTTCGTGTCTACGACACCCTCACCGGAGAATTGCGTTGGGAACAAAAGAAGCATACGGATTGGATTTATGCCGTTCGATTCAGTCCCGATGGTCTTCTTCTTGCCACCGCCGATCGCGCAGCTGGGCTCGTGATTTGGGAAGCGACCACAGGCAAGATGTATGCTGATCTACAAGGTCACAAAAACGAGATTCGTTCGATCGCTTGGAGACCCGATTCAGGCGCCGTCGTCAGTGCGTCACTCGACGGTACTCTCAAGATGTGGGATATGAATGAGAGCAAGTTGATCAAGTCTTGGGATGCTCACCCAGGCGGAGCCGCGGCGATTGCGATTGCCAATGATGGCGTGATGGTATCGACCGGCAAAGATAACAAAGTAAAGGTTTGGGATGCAGGTGGAAACGCCGCCGGTGAGATGCCCCCGTTGGTAGAAGCCGGCCAAGAAGTCGCGATAACGGTAGACTCTCAGCACGTTGTTTCGGGAGATTGGGCTGGAAATGTGAGAGTCTGGTTGCGTGCAAATCCAGCTGACGAAAAAAGACTTGCAGCAAACCCCGTAACGATTGAAATGTCGATCGCTGCCGAGCGCGAGAAACATGGCCCGCTCGCTGCGGCAGCTCAAGCGGCAACGGCGGAGTTCACACAGCAACAAACCCAAACCGCCGCAGTCCAAAAAGCGGTTACAGATCAACAAAACCTGATCGCAACCTACGTCAATCAAATCAATGAACTGACCGCTGCTTCTACTCAACTGAAGACTGCCGTCGACACCTATGCGACACAGATCACTACCAAACAAGCTGAACTGGCCAAGACCAATGAAGGAATTGTTGCCAAGACCGCACAGGTCAACCAAGCAACCGCTGAAAAGAAGCAAGCCGACGATGCAATAGCGGCCTTGCAGAAGCAAAAGGAAGGTCAAGTTCCGGACCCTGCCGCGTTGGATAACCAAATCGCTGAAGCCGCGAAGGTTGTCGAAGCCAAGAACGCTGCACTGACTCAATTCAGCAATGAACTCACCGCTTTGAACACTGAAAAAGGTGCCAAAGAAAAAGAGGTGGCTGACTTGGCTTCTGCAAATGCAGCGAAGGCCAAGGAATACGCTGATGCGATGACCAAGCTTGCAGAAGTCAACACAGCAAAGACCGTCGGCGATAAGCGACTCGAAGAAATCAATGTCGAAATGAAAGCGTCCACAGAGAAACTTGTAGCTGCTCAGGCCAAACTAGACGCAGCAAATGGGGCGGCCAATGCCTCGGCAACGCAAATCGCAGCTCTCGAACAAGAACTCGCACGATTCCAAAGCCTTGGAGCGGAACTCGTAGCCAAGAAAACGGCTCTTGAGCAATCGGTTGCGGCAGTAAACACCGAAGCTCAACCGGTGCAAAACAACCTTGCTGCCGTCAAAGCAAAAATGGATCAGACTCAAGCAACGATTGCACAAATCGAAAAGCAAATCGCAGATCTGCAAGCTATGATGGCCGCCACCCAAGAAGCTAAAAACAACTTGGCCAAAGAAATGGCACCGCAGCAACAAGCCCTAGATGCTGTGATGGCCAAGCTACAGCAAACTCAAGCTGAGCTTGGCGCTGTGGCAGCTCAGCAAAAGCTTTTCGAAGAGTCCTACAAAAAGTAACTCTTCGTTTATAAGTTAGCGATTAGCCATTCTCGTGTTCTGGATCACATATAGCTTTGGATCATCTACGATCCAGCTTGTGCTCCAGTCGCGACCGTTGTCACCGTTAACCACATTGTAGAAGAACGATCTTAGTTCTTCGCATCGGTAACCGTATGGCATTGAAGTGGCGATGTAGTCTTCGCGACGCAATTCCTCAACACCAGGGCGAGCAAAGTAATGCACTAAGCCATCAGGTGTAAAGGACAGCCCTAAAGTCCACCAGCCGGTAACTGGTAGCTCTGGGCCCATAAAATCCCCCCCGTTGCGATCAGCTCGGACGCGGAAGTAAGCATAAGGAACAGTCTTCCCTTCGACTTGCTTCGTTCCCCTAAGGATAAACATACCGGGCCAGTAAACTTCATCCTTCTCCGACTTGCTGCTGAACAAAAACTTGGTCTTGGTTTCTGTAATGGTTGTCTCCACCGCAGCACGGAATGCGAAATGCGGGCCGTTGCGTTTTTCCCATTCTTCCAAAGGTGGGACAAACACACGAGTCGTTACGTTCGGCGACTGAGATACCTTGAGAGTTCCACCGAGCCGATACTGAACGTTGCAAATGAAATCGTCCTGATGCATTTTATGGCTCGGACGATTGGGAATGCCCGTATTGAGCGATCTCATCAACAAGGATCCCTCGCTTCCCTCGATTCCTCCCGGTGGGGTAGCTACGCGTTGAACCACGTCTGGGTGACCACGCTTTGCTCCTTCATACCAACGGCCGTTTGTAGATTTCCCCAACGGCATCCGTTGGTTCTCATCGATGTCCTCGGTACTCTTCGGATTGTTCTGGATGAACTCCCAGTTCTCGTCTTCGAAGTCGTCACCAACCTGTTGCATATGGGTACCGGTACCAGGTACTACAATCTCACTCCTCGACTGCCCGAAAGCAGTAAGGCTGGTGCAAAAGGAGAATGCCAAGGTAACCGGAGCGAACAACAAAATATTGCGTTTACTGATCCATCGCGTCATGACAACTGTATCCCCGTCGAGAAAAGCGAACATCCCACCTCTCCCACTATCGGTTAGCTTGGCCATGCGAATCGGAGTTTCGAGAAGAACTCCTAGAAACCCCTCAGCCCTCCCATTTTCCCATGCGGAATGACCTTTTCCCAATCAATACACAAGTTCGAGTATTTCCGCCCTTGAATTAGTAGGGAAATTCATTCCACAGAATGGCTCGGCGAACCCCCCGCGCTCGGCTATACTATGCTCGGAAACTTCTAGTCACATCCTGAGAGTCCATGTCTTCTTCAAAGCCTCCCGATTCGCAACCCGAACCCGATCGCTCGCCCTTTACCCCTTCAGCGGTGGGTGCGGACGCGAGTACTCCGGCAACGTCCGTACTGAATCGCCTGGGTGATTTCTTCAAGTTCACTGCAATCATTGTGGTGATGATCTTTGCCCTTTCGTATTTGTCGAAGAAGCTCAAGGGAGTAACTTGGGCGGACGTGCAGCGTGGGTTTGAGAGTCTGCCCGCTAGCCACATCGCAATTGCTCTTTTTCTCGTCGCACTGAATTACCTGATCCTTACCGGTTACGACTGGATTGCTATCAGGCACATGAAAAAGAAGCTCTCCTTGGGCCGCATGATGGCCGGTGCTATTGTCGGATATGCTTCGGGAAATGTTCTCGGCTGGCTCTTCGGTGGAAACCTGGCTCGGTATCGGATGTATTCACGCTGGGGTTTTAGCACCCTTGAGATCATCGCGTTGATATCCATTCTTTCAGTTACTTTCTGGCTCGGATTGTTTCTATTGGCCGGCGTCGCCTTTATCGCGCTGCCAATCCACTTGCCTCAAAGTGTCGTCGAGATGCTCAAGCTTGAGTCGAAACTATGGGGTAGCGCATCGCTTACCCAAGAGTTGTTAGGTCTAGTCTTCCTCGCCTGCGTTGGGGGGTATCTGACGGCTTGCGCACTGATTCGCAAACCGATCACGATTCGGGGACTGTCGGTCTCTCTCCCCCCTTTCAGTCTGTCGGCAATGCAGTTGCTGGTCTCAGCCGTCGACTTTCTGCTCGCATCCCTAACCCTTTACATGCTGCTACCCCCTGACATCGTCGGACCAGACAAAATCAACTTCTCAACGGTGCTGATCGCTTACCTGACAGCGCAAATCGCGGCAGTTTTAACGCACGTTCCAGGTGGCTATGGAATCCTAGAAGCGATCTTGTTCACGTTTCTAGAAGGCCCGAACGACGATACAAAGGGAGCTATCCTCTGTGCAGTGATTCTCTTCCGTGTCGTCTACTACCTTATTCCATTCGGCGTAGCAGCCTTGCTGTTCTTGATCAATGAGTACTCACCGGTCGACAAGGCAACGGATGTAGCTGATGGGATCTAATTCTTGGCCCCTCTCGCTACAGCACGCGATTCGGACCATCGATGAACTCTTGGAATGCGTCGAAGTCACCCGCGATGCTCTTCCCCCCTTGGATCATTCCCCTGACTTTCCACTCCTCGTCCCTCGCGAGTTTGTCGCTCGCATGGAAAAAGGAAATCCATCAGATCCGCTGTTGCTTCAAGTGCTCCCACAAGCGGCAGAACGATCAACTGTATACGGCTATCTCAAAGATGCTGTCGGCGACTCAAATGCTTCAAAGACCCCAGGATTGCTTCACAAATATCGAAGCAGAACTCTGCTGATCGCCTCCGGGCTCTGCGCGGTGAATTGCAGATACTGTTTTCGTCGCCATTACCCCTACGACGAAGCACCACGTTCCCTGGCTCACTGGGAAGCGACACTGTCCTACATTCAAAATCATACTGAAGTCGAAGAAGTCATCCTCTCTGGAGGAGATCCGCTTTCCCTCGGAAACAACAAACTCTTCGAGTTACTCAAGCGGATCGAGCAAGTTCCCCATGTGCGGCGATTGAGAATCCACACACGCTTTCCTGTGATGATCCCAAGTCGCATCGACGATGGCTTTCTCCAAGCCGTAAAAGAATTGCACAAGCCAGTCTGGATGGTTCTGCATATCAACCACCCAAATGAAATCGACCTTGCTTTATCCAACGCTTTGACCGCCTTGCGAAAGTCCGGTGTTGTATTGCTGAACCAAGCGGTGTTGCTCAAAGATATCAACGATTCGATCGAAACCCAACGCGCTCTTTGCAATCGACTAGTCAACGAAGGAGTGCAGCCTTACTACCTGCATCAACTCGACCGCGTTGAAGGAACTGCTCATTTTGAATCCGATGAACGCTTGGGTGTGGCGATCATCGAGCAGCTTCGCTCAGAGATCTCCGGCTATGCAGTCCCTGAGTTTGTGCGTGAAATTGCTGGCCAACCCAGCAAAACACCTATTCGCTGAGACTTGCAAGGCGAAGCCCGGTAAAGCCGGCTTGAGCATGCTTTGCATACCTCGCAAATTTGCAGCAGCACTAAGTTGTATATTCCGAGTTGAATCGAACATACTCAGCGTTCAAGTCAGTCGTCCAGTGGGTCGCTGTCCCCGGGCCGAGTCCTACTTGCAACTCGATTAGTGTTAACTTTTGAGAGCGAATCGAACCGCTGACTGTCTTCGCATCAAAGGGAAGAGGTTCGCCTGCATCAAACAGGGGAATGCCGTTGATCTTCAGCGCCGTTCGTTTCGGCTGGATCGGAACACCCGCATAACCCGCCGCCGAGACAATGCGTCCCCAGTTTGGATCTCCGCCGGTAATCGCTGTCTTTACCAAGTTGCTCAATGCGATCGACCGAGCTATCGCATCGGCATCCGCATCGGTATTCGCTCCGCGAATTTGAATCTCGATCAAATGCGTTGCACCTTCACCGTCATCCGGAATCTTTTTCGCAAGCTCAATGCACAGTTCTGTTAGCTCAGCTTCGAAAATTGCTGCGTCCGCATCGCTTAAAGCAGGGGTCTGCTCTGTAGGGCTTGTCGCTAACAACACCAACGAATCATTGGTGCTCATGTGCCCTTCGACGCTGATGCAATTGAACGAGCGATTCGCAGCAGCTTGCAACATCCGCTGCGCTTGAAAGCGGTCTAAGGGAGCATCGGTTACCACGATGGCTAACATCGTGGCCATCTTCGGCCCAATCATGCCGGCTCCTTTGCACATCCCAACCAAAGCATGATTGCCTTGAGACGACCAAGCCGTGCGATCAGCGATCTTACGAAACGCATCGGTGGTCATAATGCCATCGCAAGCGTTCAAAAAATGAGCTTCGCTGCTTCCAAGCTCACCGATGGCTCGCTCGATCCCGGTTCGAACTTTCTCCATCGGCAATTGCCGACCGATGATCCCGGTGCTCATCACCAAAAAATCATCCGGGGTCATCTCGCCTGAAATACTTGCTTGCAAACCTTCGGCGGCCAAACGAGTCATTTCCGCAGCATCGAGATCGCCTTGGACACCCGTGCAAGCGTTTGCATTTCCGCTGTTAACAACAATTCCTCGCAGCCGATTGCTCGGCGTGCGTGATCGCGATAACACAACGGGGGCCGCCACTATCTGATTGGTGGTATACACCCCTGCCGCTGTGCAAGGCTTCTCAGAAACAATCAACGCTACGTCTTTCGCTCCGGCTCTGCTTTTGATCCCCGCCGACACCCCAGCAAAACGAAAACCCTTGGGCAAATGCATAACAAGCCTTTCTGTCCGTCCGGAGACGATTATTTGTTGAAACCTTCGACCAAGTCGGCGATGTAGAAACTGCCGTAGGTATGGACCCGGTCAAGCTGATGGAGTTGGTTTGCCAAGTCATGCTTGAACGTCATAAGTTCAGGCAACAAACAAGACTTACCTCCACACTTGACGGTCACATCGTTGAGAAAATCTGTTCTCAATCCACCCGAACGCCAAAGAATACGCGTCTTCGGTGCGGCTCGGTTCAAGATCGCTTGCCACTCCGATTCCAGTAGTGGGAAATAATGATCGCTCAACCAATCTTGGTGATCGAGCAAGACAAACCTGGAAATCTGCCCAGTGTGCTTCCTTAAAAATCCTTCGACCGAGTCGGTTTGCACCGTGAGCCGATCGAGAAGGCCATCGCGGAGCTTCTCGAAATTCGACTCTTTCAGGTACTCAGGACAACAATTCGGGGTGTAGGAACCAGTGATATACACTCGCCAGAAATAGTTGTCTTGAACAGGTAATTTCGAAAACACAGCGTCGATCGAATCTTCGACAAACTTGACGATCCCACCTGGATATTGCTCATCGATTTGCTTGCGCTGAGCTTTCGGCACCCCTAACAAACTCAACGTCGTGTCCCGGTTCATCGCAAACTGCAATGTCTTCGACCAAATCTTTTCCTTGAGCTTTGGATACAACTCCCGCTGTACTTCCAAAGTCGGAGCATCGAGAAGTTCAACGATCTCTTTGCGGCACTTGGCCACTTTGTTGACGTAACTCCCGATCATGTGCGCAAAGGCACCTGATGTCCCGCGGAAATAAAAAGACTTGCGTGGGTGATCGAAGAACTTGATCCATCGATCCCAGTACTTGCGGCTCAGCGTAGAGATCGAACCCCGCAGTTTTGCTGCGTAAATCGACTCGGCTGAAGGCAGGTGCCCGTGACCGAACATTTGGAAAAACTGGTCGTAATCCAAGTTGCGAATTGCAGAAGCTTTCAGCTCCAACAAAGCATTCTGGCGAGGGTTCATATCCACTGCGTAGACATGCCCTACCCCAGCTAACAAATAGTCTAAAGCATTGCACCCGGCGGAAGTAATCACTAACAAGCGGTCTTGAGCGGTCAGCTCAAGGGCTTGCCTGTCTAATCGAGGATCTTCCCAACAAGTGTTGTATACGAGGTTATTTCCATGGACGAATTGAAAGACGCGTCCACTTACCCATTCACTGATCTGCATCGGATTGAACAATCTATGGTTGTCGGCGGTTCAAGTTGTTGTTCTGCGGATTTTGGTTCGCATTATTCGGATTGGCATTATTCGGAACGGCGTTATTCGGGTTCGCCTGGTTTTGGTTTACCCGATTCGCATTTCCATTGTTTGCATTTCCATTCGGATTCGCATTGTTTGGATTGGCATTGTTCTGGTTGTTCGGATCCTGATTTGCCTTCTGATTTGGATCCACCGCAGGTGCTTTACGCTGCCCAGGACCGACCATCGGACGAATGATGTCGCCGCCAACAGGAAGCAACGTGTTCATCTGCTGAACACCGGAGCTTTCCATCGATCGATTCCAAGGGATGGTGAAGGCTACAAATGTACCGAGTTTAGCATCGACAACGTAAAGCAAGGAGTTCGCAGCCCGCATATTCCCACCCGAAGGTGCAGAATGTGTCGAACCACTGACCAGAAGATACTCCGGGTTCTTTCCGGGAGGTCCAAGATACTGAATGACATTCGTCGCAAACAATCCGCCGAAGCCACCCATACGCGGATAGTAAACCCAACCCTTGAGATCTCCGGTCAAGAAATCCAAAGCGAAAAAGCCTTCGGCCTCCTCGCCAGCACTCGCTGTGCACACAGCCAAATTCGATCCACCATGCGTTGCGGTCGCACGCAACCACTCGGCTTTGAAATCCGGATGAATCCGATCGGCGGAAATTTCAGATGCTGCGGTCCGGGTCCCCGAAAACGGAACCCCCATAGAGCCTGCGGAAGCTTCCGTGGGACTTTTCGCACTCCAACGGCCAGCTAAAAAAGCGCCGCCAAGCGTTGCCAACACCCCCGCACCGACCAAAACTCCTGACCGAAATGCTCGACGCAATTCAGGATTGGAAAAACGAAACCAACTCAAAGAAGTTCGGTTTGAAGCTGCGGAAACGTCCAACGGGGAATTGTGCTCGAGAGGATCCACGACAAGACTCCTTAAACAGAAAAGCCAACCAGTGGTAACTACCCTAAGTGTATCGAATTTCGCCTAGCTCTTGAACGGACGGACAAGAATTTCGACGACAAAAACCGCCCAAGCCCCGCGTAAATTCCGAAATGATTCCCTGGAGCCCATCTCGGGAATTCAAAAGCAGCTTTTACAGAGAGGTTAAATACTCAGCATTCTCAAGCAACGGATCGTCGTAATAAAGGCGAATGGTTCCGTCCCGCTTGAGTTCCTCTACTTTTTGAAGTTCTCGAGCATAAATTTCGTCGGCAATAGCATCGAGGCGACGAGCCCGCTGAAACCAGCCCATCACTAACATGGCGATCAATAAAACGGGAAATACCGATATCCCAATCGCCGTGATCATCATCGTCGGGCTCGGACTAGGAAATTCCGCTAAGTCTTTCGTTCCTGCACTCCAAGCGTGCCACGATGCTAGAAAGTACTGCCGGTAGACCGCCAATATCGGACCCGCCATCAATCCCCAAAAAACAAGGGACGCGACAAGCCCCATCGCCTGAAGCCCCCACCTGGAAATCTTGTGCCGATCGAGTGTCTGATCGAACACATCCCTGGCTTGCGACTGCAAGGCATCGATTCCTCCCATCCGAATTCGCAATGGAGTCTCGACGTTGTGAGCATCCCTCGTGCCATGTCGCCCTCGGTCGCTAGATCGTATCCTTTCAATCGCTCGGTAGAATTCATGCTGAGCCGGCAACAGTTGATCCTGAACCTGCCGCGTCAGTTGATCTTTGATCCCGTCTCGCAACTCCTGATGCGCCTGCTTGGAACTGGTCAAATTCCTCGCTAATGTCACGAAGGTTCCAAATATGGATGGCAAGCTACCGGTCATCGAGAGGACCAACCGATCCCAAGCCCCGTGCGTGAATCCCAAGACCCCCAGCAACGTCCTGTACGGGAACCAAAACAATCCTGTCCCCGAGATGATCTCTCCTCGCACTCGATCGCGAATCGCATTGCGCAAAACTAGCTTGGAACCTAACACCGTCTCGATCGCTTGGCTCGGCAGCGCATCTGCCGTGGCACTAAGGCGATCGATGGCGATCGCCAACTGGGGCACCTGATTGCTGATGACTTCTGCCACGCGATGTTTCAACCGATCCGTGGCTGCTTGTAAGCGGACACTCTTCGTCGCCGATGCAACCTTTAAATCCTCGTTCGCTAACCGCATTTGCAATACGCTTTGCAAGTCCGCTCCAACTCCCGCTTCATTCCCGGTAGCTTCAAAATCAACAACAGCAATTGGTTCGAGAAATCGTGTGCCAGGCGCGCTACTAGTCAACGCTGCTGCATACCAAGCAAGGTCCTGCTTAAAGCTTTCTGCCCAATCGTTCGCTTCCCGAGCTCCACTAGCTCGCTCTCCCGCCGGAACAGCGGTAATAATTGGGACGCAAACGGAGCCTTCGGTAAGTGCAGCTAACTGCACGTGGATCGCACTTCGCAATTGATCTCGCCTCGCCACCAATAGCTTAATAGGCGCCAAGCTAAGTGTTTCTTTGGCAATGGCCGCAGCAGCCGCATCTTCATCGGTGTAGCCCGGCGTATCGAGAAGCATGTACGGTTGCCTAAAATCCAACATGCGTCCACTTGGACAAGCGACATAGACCTCACGCTGTGCGTCTATCACTTCCGGTGCAATCGGCCCAATCCAATGCAATTTCGTAGTCGCTTCTTTCGCAAGCACACCGCTGGGTAGGATTTGCGAAATCGCTGGATCAAGGATGCATTGGCGCGCAACCCATGTCTTTCCCTGCCCTTTCGCACCGATGATTCCAATACAAGGCAAGGAGACTCCTCGGTCGTGCAAGATGTCTTCTGCTGCCGCACGATACTCCTGACACCACTGCCGAATCTGTGCTCGCGCAGGATGCGATCCGAGCAACTCACTCGATGCATTCTCGATCCGTTCGACCAACTGAAATGGCTCGTCCATATCCGATTTACCCTCTACTGCTCTGATCGCGCTGCAACCCTTCAAAGTCGCATCGCAACCCATCAAAGACTACCTCATCGATCGCGCGACGACTCGCAGGTATCCCCGCAAACTGCACTCCAGCATGCCTCTTCGCCACAATCGAACTCTCACCCACCTTACGCTCCACTCCACCAAACTTCCAACTCGTGGATTCCTCTCCGACTCGGCGATCAAAACCCAGTTCGTCGGTAAGAACCGCAATCAAATCGAACAACTGTTGCCAAGCCGATTCGTTTTCAGCCATCTGTGGCATCGCATCGGAACTAGCTAACACGAGCCCCACTCCTGCGGCTCCCGCAAACAATAGCTCTTTCAAAGATGCAAACACCAAAACCGATGAGCCTCCGAAATCAAGCGGAAGCATAATGACCGCCAATAACGGAGCAAACAATATCCCCGCCGGAGCAACTCCACTGAGTATGCGTTTACCCACCGGCATCTGCTCCCATAATCGCTCCGTAAGCCGATCAACTTGCTCGGAATCCAACTGTGTGGCACTCTCCTGCTGAAATCGATCGATCGCACACTGACAAGCCACCCTTAACCTTTGCCGAACTTGTACATCCTCATCCAATCCAAACAATCCCTCTCGATCCCGCCTGCGCAACGCTTCGACCAAAGCATCTGCAGTGACAACCTTCCCCCCATCCCCCCGCTGAAACCTTGTACGAATCCACTCCCCTGCCGCGTTCCCACGCTCGATCATCCAACTCGGCATCTTCACCCACGAAGTGGCATATCCAACCGACTCTTTGCTGGCTTGCGCAAGCCGCTGAACCCACCTCCCAGGCCTTGCCCACCATGGAGCCGTCTTCTCCAATGAATTGGCAATCTGCTCGACAATCTGCCGGGATGCTTGAAGTCGTATCCGAGGCATCTGCCCTGAACTGCTAGGCCCTAATGTATCGCCAGAACTCACGGTATTACCGGAAACTAACGGGCTGCCCGGGTCCACCGAAAAATCCAAACAAGCGTCTGCCAAAATTCGATGCGCCACATCGAGTCGCTCATTGCTCCTTTCAACCCACCCTCGCCCAACCTGCAACGCATTGCATAAGCGAACCCTAAGCGTGGTAACCGACGAGTCAATCGCGTCGGCAAGAAGCACATTCCCTTCCAATTGACCTCCAAGCCTGAGCATCCAAGCCTCCTCGGGAACCGACGAAGGTGGTTGCGGTACGGGTCGCTGGTCGATCCTAAAAAAGGCAGGTAACTCGACTTCCGCCCCTCGCAACTGCATCTCACGCAATTCCACAGGGATCTCAGAGAGTCGCTCTCTGCGCTCAGGACCGTGAAAGTGATACGCCATGTAAACGCGACTCGGCTGCGAACCACCGTAAAGGCGATGCATCTCCTCAGATATCTCGATCGCATCATACTTGCGCGGCACTCGATTGACCGCCATGATCCGCTGCACATGCGGCATGCGGACTTCAAGCATCTTAAGCAATCGACTTACCATCTGATCGTGCATCGCATTCGCAGGCAACACCAAGACAAACGCACCGCACAAGACTGAGGCTCGCTCCAAAACCGCGAATCGCTCCTGCGATGCTGCCATCGATAACTCATCGAGCCTCGTACCACCACCCCATCCTGTCATCAATCCCGTCTGCACATCCGGACAATCCATCAACGCTATCCCAAGACGATCCAACTGCGCATCGGTCGCAACCAACGGAATCTCAATGGCATGTCGACGAACAAGCTTGCCATCAACATCCTTCACATCCCGAACTGACAAATCGTTGTACTGTCGAGATGCCTGCATGGCATCCCGGGAGAGATCTTCCGGAGCACTCCCGAAGACATGCGTAAGTCGCTGCGTTAAGTATCCCCAAATGACTTCATTGGATCGCCAACTCTCCGGTAACCATAACACAAAACGATGAGTCCCCTCGGTATTCCCTGAACCGATCAAAACCCGCTGATCCCCTTCGCTCTTGCCACTTAAAAATGTCGCTACCAGCGAACTCTTGCCGGCATTTAGCATCCCGACCACCGCTAATATCGGACAAACCGGAGATGACACCATCGCCGCAACTTGCTCGATCGCAGAATCAATTCCTGCAACGTTCGTCCCTGGATCGCCCCCCGATGCCCCTCCCGCCGATGCGATTGAGACAACACCCTCGATCGACTCTTTCTCCCTGAGCAACCCTTCAAGACTCATACCGGGCACCAAGAAACGATGACGGTAATCGTTCTGAATTTGTAAAAGTTGCTCGGATAATGGACTTGGCACAGACGTAGGTCCCTGTGATTTTCGACTACAAAACGTTAGAACGATATGAACGAGTATTCTTGGGTTTTCAAGTTGACATTTCCCGCTAGCTGTCCATAGTACTCCGAATCGTACTCCTTAGGAATCGACGGAGCTCGCTTACTATGCAACCAGGAATCCGAATTAACCGAGTAACCCTTACGGCGATCATCCTCGGCGCGATATTCATCCCCGTCGGCTGCGCTCTGGCCCTCTTCTTTTGGGTCAAACCCATTCCTGAACCCTCATTGGAGGCAAAGGTAAGGATCGATGCAATGTGGGTCGATGATGCGAACGACCCAAACAACAAGCGCCTGATACCGACCATCACGGTGCTGAATCCCACGCAAGATCCTTGGAAACAGCTTTCGATCGGTTTGAATAAAGCCGGTAAACACAACCAGTTCTACGCTTCTGAACCAGCCGGCATTCCTCCCGGCAAAACCGTTTCAATCCCTCTCGCCGCTTTTGTCGCAAGAAACGGAAGCGTAAAATTCCCTGTCGGAAACCGAAACGTAAAAGAAGTAACCGTTTTCGCCCAAATACCCACTCGAGCTCGCGCCGTAGCAGAATTCATCCTGCCTGAGAAACCGACCCTGCCAAAGTCCGACGAAAGCCCAGATGCTGGATGGATCTCACCACTGGTCAAAACGACTTCTGCAATCAACTCAAGTAATTAGACAACTCAAGTAATTAAAGCTTCGAGGACCCGCTGACGCCGGACTTTGCGTACCAACAGCCGCATTCCATTCTGGACTACCACATCCCCACCACTTGGAAGATGCCCCAATCGCTCGGTGACCCACGAGTTTAAATTGCTTCCAACGCTCGCCGTTTCCTCCAACTCCAACTCAATCCCCGTAAACTCCTTGAGCCTTTGCAGCGAGATCCCTCCACCGACTAACCATCCCGCCCCAGATCTCACCACATGGATCGGCAACAAATCATACTCATCCTGAATATCTCCCAATAACTCCTCTACGATATCTTCGAGTGTAACCAAACCCGAATGCTTGCCCTTCGCATCAATCACAAGTGCGATATGAGTATGCTCGCGCAATAGTCTCTCAAGCGCAGCGGAGATCGGCATGGACTGATCCAATTTCGGTATAGCTCGCAATATCCCCTGTATCGTCGGCTCCGTCGGATTGATCCGCAACACGGAGACGATGTCTTTGAAAGTCACATATCCACATATCGTCTGCGGATCATCCTTATTTTCTGCAACCGGAAAACGCGTATGCATGTCCATGTGAGCATCGATCAAGCACTGCGACAAAGTACTATTCAATGACAACATGTGAATCTGCGATGCAGGTAATGCGATCTCTTGAAGCGTTCTGCTCGCAAGTCTCGCTGCACCTAAAATAATGTTCTCTTCGCGAGATCCTATCAAACTCGACGTTCGAGCAAGTGACGCAATCGCTCTCAACTCCTGGAGCTCTAATGCTTCCGTGCGAGACTCTGCCGTTTGACTAGGACTCCACAGCCTCTCCGACAATTCCATGATCGTCGAAGCCGATTTCTCAAGGAACCATACCAACGGCCAAGTCGCTCGCGAGAACCAAAACATCGCTGGGGATAAAGTTAAACAGACCCACTCTTTGTTGCGTAAAGCAAACAACTTGGGGACTAACTCCCCAACGACAATCGTCGCAATCGTAAGTGGCGCGACGAACAAAGCGATCGCAACTCCATCGGCAAACCGCTCATTCAAACCATACGAGACGAGCATCGGCGAGAGATCCTCAGAGGCAACCGCACCACCCGTAGCTCCCGCAACCAAACCCACGACCGTGATCCCTAATTGGACGACCGCCAAGCTTTTCTCTATCCCATCCTTCATCAGCATCGCTGCCGAAGCTCCCCATCGGCCAGATTCATGCAACGACTGCAATCGAGCCAAAGTCACGCTCGCCAACGCGATCTCATAAGCTGCGAAGAGCGCGTTGATGATAACCATCACCCCCACAACGACCCACTCGAATCCTGCCAAACTCTATACCCAATCCTTCCCATTGCGGTCCGAAACTACTCTCGACGAACCTATTGCTGACCACCACCTGCTAGCGATTCAGAAACCCTCTCGCGGTATATCCGCAATCCCGCCAATCCATGATACAACCCACCGCATTCAAGTTCCACTTCTGACGCCACGTCAAGCAATTCACAAAGCCTGCGAACCGATCGACCTACCCACTCTTCTTGAAGCTCCTTAGGCTCCAGTGCATAAGCTAGAAACTCAAGCGTATGCCCTGTGGTTCCAATCCGCGTGCTCAAATCCGAACTAGTGCCCGGTCGCACGGTATAATTGGCGGAAAATGTTCCATCGCTATTCTGGAACTTGCGACACGTTGCTATCGCATCTTGCACGGTGTTTTGTGCAAGCGCCCAGCCACCGCGAAACCCTTCTCCTCGCTTCTTCCAATATCTCACACTATGCGCTAAACCCATCAAGCGATGCATGCCACCGCATGGACTATTACCAATGTCCTGTTTTGCTTCGAACTCGACGATCGGTTCCAATGTCCAATCCTTCCCGTCCGCTCCCTTCCATGTCACTTCGTCGGGAAAGTAGTTCGTCAACGCAATCAAAGTCCAACTGTATTCGCGGTAAGGATTGTTCGGCACCTGATACTGAGCCGTCCTAGCCCAATCCTCAATCGTCACGGACTGATCCCCTACCTTCACCTGCGTTGTTCGCGGCAACCCAGTCTGGGATAGATAACCCAAAAACTGATCGACGTGCCCCTGACCAACATAACTCCCCGCCTCGACATAAGCATTAACACTTGGGCGACCCGTCGAAGGCAAGGTATCCCCGGCGGTCAGTTCCCAACCACGCATCTCTCCACCGCTGAAAAGATAATCCAACGCATCGAGCGTCTGATCCCCTACCACCAATTTCAAATCTTCACCATAAGCCACCGCACCATGCGCGACTTGCCACGCAGCATTGCGTTCTACGGATAGCAAACGAGAATCGCGGTTGAACTCTAATGTCTTGTCTACAAGAACCAACAAATCTTTGACGTCTAGTGTTTTTACACCGGTCTTATTGGCGTTAGCTTCGGTCGCTTTCGCTCCGCCTACCTCGGTCGCTTTCGCTCCGCCCATCACGGTCGCTTTCGCTCCGCCTACCTCGGTCGCTTTCGCTCCCTGAACACGCGTCTCATCACCGGAAGGTGCACACCCTGACGCGCATAACATCAACGCACCTATCGTGCTTGCAAATTTCCCGCGCCGCAAAAGATACCGGTTAACCAACAAAGCATTTCTCCTGAGCAATCAACATCCCTAAGTCCAGTTTATCGCGTACCAAGAACAAACAATTAAGCCGGGTTTGAACCCAATTGTTTGGCATGCGAGTAAATCTGCATCGGCACAACCATCCCGTAGCGCTTATAGATTTTGTTCAAGCGAGTCGTATCGATCGGATTCGCTTCGATCTGCCGAATGCAGATTCGAACAATTTGACGAGGGTACTTCGCCGCGATCTTTGCATACATCTCGGGATCTTTCTCCCCGCTGTCTCCGACCAACACAAAGTGCCGATTGGGCATCCGCTTGACTAAATTGCTGATGACCCCAAATTTGCTTTTGCGCCGAATAATCTGCCATCGCTTGAACAATTCATCCCTCAAACGAAACCACTTCAAATGCATACTGCCACTTGGAAAACCCGAAGAGTCGATGAACTCCTGAAGGGAATCGTAGATTTGCCAAGGACTACTGCTGACGTAATGGAATAACGCTCCGTTCTGAGCCCACTGCTGGTAAACACCAGCCATTCCTTCTATCGCTTCGAACGGGTCAGCAAATGTTCGCTTAAGCATCTTCCTGCGACTACACACATCGGTGAGCTTAATCGTATCGTCGATATCGCTGATGACACTTATTCCCGTGTCATCTGCGAGAAAAACCGGACTCGTTGCAGTGGTAACAGAATCTGTCCAACGGATCGTACACTCAATCCGATTCGACGAAGTAACCGAGGCCGCACCTAATCTTCGAAATCGCTCTAATTGCCGCTTCGGCAAATCGAGCTTGCACTGAAATAATCCACTCGACTTGGACTTTCTGGGCAACACATACGTTTGACCGCCGAGCGATATCTGTATCCGCCCACGAGCAATAGGCGTGACTAGAAAACCGTGCATGCGCTCGTTAAAAATCTCGCTCTTGACCGTCGCTTCATCCAGATCCAAAGCGCGGATGAAACCTTTCAACAACAGTCGCTTGGTCAACGATGGGGGGGCATTGTGACAAAGTCGCCCTTGAACGAGCACACGCCAAAACGCTCCACCCTCAATCGGATAAGCGACCGTCGGATAAAGCTGAACTTCGGTTTCCGATGTTTCCTTCGTCCGTTTTTCGCTAGGCGATAAAGAGCCTAAAGTCGAATCATTCGGGCCTTCAGGAAAAGCCGACTTCGATTCGTTACTCATGAATGCCGAATCCAGGAAACCTCACTCCCTTGAGAAATCGAACGATAAATTGCTTCTACCATTCGCAACTCTTGAAACCCTTCTTCCGCATTCATAATGCCAGCAGGTGTATCCAGACCGCGATGCCGATCGCAGATCCAATCTGCAAAAACGTCAAGGGTTCGAACAAAGGCTCTTTCGCTCGCTGCCCCTGCCGTCGCTCCAGTTGCAACACCCGCAACTGTCAAATCATTTACCTCTCTCCATCGATGATCGAATCCAGATTGACCACTTAATACTTGCAACGCCGTTGCTTGCTGCGGACGATACGTGACCGCTCCATGAGCCTCAACGCCAGACTCGAATGTCATCGTCCAAGTCACTGACTCATCGACTTGCGCAAATCGCTCGGAATGCACCTTGGTTTCTTGAGCCACAATCGATACCGGTTGCTCGGGGCACATCGCACAGATACTGCGCAACGCCTCACAACCTAACCCTATCAACGCTCCACCACCTGAGAGGTTTGGATCGACTCTCCAATCGCCTTGAGGCTGAATCTGCTGGCCAATCACCGTTGCGATTTTGCGAACCGAACCACCTTTAACCAAAGCTCTCGCAGCATCCCAGTCATCGAGTCCAAATCGAGCCGCCGAGCGATCAGCGATGGCTAACTGTATTCCAAAACGAGAACAAACCTCCTGCATCGCAAGAGCTTCATTCGAATTACAAGCCATCGGACTCTCCACCACAACATGCTTTCCAGCACGCGCCGCGCGAGTCACAATCTCCAAGTGCTTGCCTGTCGGTACCGCGACGTACAACACGTCGATTCTCGAATCCGCCGCAATCCGATCGAAGTCTTCGTAACCGTAAATGGAGTCGTCCGCGAGCCCTGCCGCCGCAGCAGCACTTCTCGCCTTGCTCGCCGTACCACTGACTACGCCAACCAACTCGCATCGCTGCGAACTCGCAATTGCAGGGATCACCGATCCGAACCCAATTGCCCCTAGCCCTACAACCGCCACCCCAACCTTCTTCGATGCCTCTTGCCCCGCAAGTGCCTCACCAAGAGAGGTTCCGCCAAAGGCAACACCCAGGGCTGCTGCTGACGTCGTTGTTCCAAGAAAGTCCCTACGGGAGACGTTTCGCAATGTCGTCCCTCTATGCTGTGTCGCCATACGATTCGCTTTCGCTCAACGAGTGATATGAGATGGAATTCTATTTGCGTTGAAATGCTGCCCAGCTTGCATTCCAAATCGGAATCTAGGTGAGCTGTAATCCAAGAGGCTTAACCTCGAAGGATCCGCAATAGTATAGCCCCCTTTGAACAAGAGTGCGCTACCATTCCTCTCTCGATATCGCCCCTGATCGCGACGAATCGCCCCAGAGAGAAAGAACGAAGCTACTCCCCAGACGGTCGCTTCACAGATTCTTGAGGACTGCTGAAATCCCCCTGCCCGCTCGCCGTTGAAGCAGCACTCCCGGATGAACCAGCGGCCCCAGATGCAGCATTCGGAGCGATAGCCGGATCAGCCGCTGGCTTCTTCGGTTCCGCCGGCTTGCCGTGCGGAGCGGATTTCGGCGCATTGAGCAAGACGGTAACCGCACCCGAAATACCCAACAACAATGAAAGTGCAAACATTCCATTGAGACTTTCGAACTTACCCTTCTCAATGATGCTCGTAATGGTGTTGATCACCGGTGCAAATCCAAACACCAAAGGCATGACGAAAATCGGTTTTCCGCCGAAAGTAAAAGCCAAAATGATCCCCAGCGCTCCCATCGCACCGGCTGTACCGGCCAACACAGACCACATCATCCCTTGCGCGGTATACCCACTACCGGAGTGCATCGACTCCAAAGCCACGATCGGAATCATGACCGCAATCACGAAATAAGCGATCCCGACACAACAAAATGGACGCAATCGAGAACCACCCATCTTGGATTGGCCTAAATGCAGGAACGGCCCGTAAGAACCCCAGCACAAAATAGCCATCGCAATCGACAATCCTACCGCGATCCAATTGATCGGATCTGTCGCATCCCCTTTGGGCGCTTGCGGTTTGTTGATGAACACTCCGATCATCCCCAAAGCAACCATCAACATACCGATCAGAAACATCGGCTTGATCTGTTTGAATGACTTATTCAAATAAGACGTCAACAACGTATTGATCACAGGCGCTCCGCCAAAGACCAACGGCATGACATAAATCGCTTGTGCTTTGAACGACAATGCTAACGTTACTCCCAACGCCCCTAACGCTCCTACCGCACCCGCAAACAGAGACATCATCGTCCCACTCACAGACCAGTACCCCGTCTCACGCTTGCGATTGAGCAATGCTACCGGAACCAACACTGCAATAAGAAAATAAGCGAGCCCAACTCCTACGAATGCTCGCAGTGAAACGCCGATTTCCCCCTGAAACGTTTCCTCCTTGAGTTCCATCAGCGAAGTTCCACGGTGTAAGACAATTCCGTAGATCCCCCAGAAGAAGGCGGTCATGGCAGTGAAGGCAAGGACTAATGGCAGTTTCATTTTTTGGGGGAGCTATCGTTGGGGTTACCGAGCCGTAGTCGGTCTTGAAATTAGGATTTCGAAAGGACTGTTTCTGCTTTCAGATCATCGGACTGCAAGCATTCGTTCGAGAGCGATTAAACTCCACCGAGCAACATCTTCTTTGACGGTAATGGTGTTCTCAATCGTCCCGCGAACAATGTTTTCCAAGCTCCAGCACAAATGTGCCAAGTCGATTCGATACATCGTCGCGCACATACAAACCAGCGGTGAGAGAAAATGTATCTCTTGCTCCGGATGCTGCTGCTTGAGCCTGTTGACCAAGTGTAGTTCGGTGCCAATGGCCCATTTGGTTCCCGCAGGAGCCTTTTTCACGGTCTCAATAATTTTGCTTGTCGAACCGGATATATCTGCAATGTCGTTGACCTCTTGAGGACATTCCGGATGAACCAAAATTTGAATGCCAGGAATCTTCTCGCGAAACTGCTGCACATGCGCAGCTTGAAACATCTGGTGTACCGAACAGTGACCCTTCCAAAGAATCACCTTCGATTCCTCGATACTCTTCGCGGTGTTTCCACCTAATTCTTCTTCGTGTGGATCCCAAACAGGCATCAATGAATTGGTGATACCCATCTTCAGTGACGTGTTGCGACCAAGGTGCTGATCAGGGAAAAAGAACACCCGCTTGCGCTGTGCGAACGACCACTCCAAAACAGCTTTGGCATTGCTGCTCGTGCAAACAATTCCACCATGCTTACCGCAAAATGACTTCAAACTCGCTGCACTGTTGATGTAAGTCACCGGCGTCAACTCCGAAGTATCGATCACTTCGGAAAGTTGCTCCCAAGCCGACTCGACTTGACGAATCGCAGCCATATCAGCCATCGAACACCCAGCAGCCATATCGGGCAAGACAACTTTCACCCGCTGGCCATCGCGCGATTGAAGCTTGTCGGGACGATTAGCCAGAATATCGGCTGTCTCGGCCATGAAGTGCACACCGCAAAATACGATGTAGCGGCAATCAGGACTCTCCGCCGCTAACTTGCTCAACTGATACGAGTCACCCGTCAAATCCGCATGCTCAATCACTTCATCTTGCTGATAGTGATGTCCAAGAATCAGCAGGCTCGGCCCAAGCGTTTTCTTCGCTGCCGTAATCCGTTCACGAAGCGTTTCGTTACTCAGTTCCCGATACGGCGCAAATGGCAACGGCTTATCGCCGACATCAACGCCGCTTTTTGGATCAAGCGACTTTATCGAGGAATGGTTAGATGCATGACTCATGGATATTCCCCGTCTGTTTTTCTTTGAATGATTCGCCTGAACCGGCTTGGACCTAAGCCATCTACAAGCCGGTTGTTTATTGCTTGCCGCAGTAATCGATCGCCGCAGCTATCTCAGTTTTCAGCCGAAATCGCTCGACGATTCGGTCGATGTAACCGTGCGCCAATAAAAATTCGCTCGTCTGAAAACCTTCTGGCAATTCGATTTTAATCGTCGCTTTGATCGTTCGAGGTCCAGCAAAACCGATCAACGCCTTCGGCTCAGCGAACACCAAGTCTCCTAAACTTGCAAAGCTAGCCGCCACTCCACCCATCGTCGGATTGGTAAGAACGCTGATGAACAATCCACCATTGGAATGGTAACGAGCCAACGCAGCCGAGACTTTCGCCATCTGCATCAGCGAAAGAATCCCTTCGTGCATTCTCGCTCCACCACCGGAACCGCTGACGATGATCAAAGGTAGCTGATGCTCAGTGGCTCGCTCGATAAGCCGCGTCAGTCGCTCGCCAACAACCGATCCCATACTCCCCATAATGAACGCTGAGTCGGTGACTGCAATCGCCACACGACGCGCTCGAATCATCCCCGTCCCGCAAAGGGCCGCATCGGTTAAACCCGTCCGCTTCTGTTCAGACTTCAACCGCTCGGCATACGATTTCTTATCCGCAAAACACAATGGGTCCGTCGGCAAGACATGCTCGTCCTGAACTTCAAATGTCCCGTCATCGAGCAATTGCCCGATCCGCTCCCAAGCAGATACGTAATGGTGATAACGGCATTTCGGGCAAACGTTCAGGTTCTTCTCGAGCTCCTTGCGGTAGATCGAATCCCCACACCCCGGACAGCGTATCCACAAACCCTCAGGGATTCCTCGAGCTTTGGTCGCGGGTGCTGCAGAGTTGTCACTCGAAGGCTTGGATTCGACGGTTGCCATGGGTTTATTTATTGGAATATTTAGTTGGTTGGGATCGATGAAACCGGCAGCTATGAACCAGGGGTGAACGACCGTTTGCCACCCAAGGGCCGCCGAACTGAATTATGTTGGAATAAGCTCCCAGGAACCTTTATCGCATTCCGACTTCCATAGGTCGATAATCTGCGTCGATTTTAGCTGAGTGGCAACCAGTGTAGCCAATGGCTCTGAAATCACGATGGCAATGGTTTCATTCGCATGCTTGCGCTGCAACTTCATGACCTGCTTCGCAACGCGCTGCTGCGCGTCAGCTAAACTCTCCCCACCCGGAGGTGAAAAAGAACTGGGATTGTCTTGGATCTGCTTGTAAAGCTTCGGCTGCTGGCGACGAATCTCTTCGATGCAACGCCCTTGCCAAAGCCCATGGTCGATGTTGCGAAAAAAGTCGCAAACCTTCCACTTGCACTGCCTCTTCTCGGCAATCATTTGCGCCGTAGCTTGAGCCGACTCGCACGGTGCACAGTAAATCATCTTCAACTCAACGTCTGCAAACTCGTCGATCGCTCGCAACACTTGCTGCTTGCCCGATTCAGATAACGGGATGTCTAAACAACCCTTTATCCTCTCCTGTTCATCAAGGGCCGTTGAACCCGGACGAACCACTAAAACTTGACTCATACACTTCAAACTCCAGAAAGGTTACGCGGCAGGGTCCTGGTCAGATGCAACCGGAACGTAAGGTTTGCAATTGCAACGCAGCCGCGTCATCGCTTGGCAGTAATCTGCCTCACGGAATATCGCCGAACCTACCACAAGTAGGTCAGCTCCCGATTGGGTAACTTGCGTAATCGAGCTCAAATTGATCCCGCCATCGACCTCTAACAACAAATCTGTACCAAAGGTCTGCCGCAAATAACGCAATCGCTCCAAAGCCACCGGGTCAAACTTCTGCCCACCAAACCCAGCAGCAACACTCATCACCAACACCAAATCGCACTCCGGGACAAACGGCAAAAGCCGCTCCATCGGTGTACTTGGATTTATCGCCAATCCTGCCAATACCCCAAGCGACCGGAATCGACTCAGCAACTCCACCGGTTCAGGAACCGCCTCGATGTGAAAAGTTACCGAATCAGCCCCTGCATCCACAAAAGACTTCGCGTACTTCCCCGGATCGGTAATCATCAAGTGAACATCAAGCCTCAACGATGTCACTCGCCTCAAGGACTCGACAACCGGCATACCATAAGAGAGATTCGGGACGAAACACCCATCCATCACGTCCAAATGCAATGCCTCTACCCCAGCTTCCTCAAGCCGCTCTACCTCTCGCTGCAAATTGGCAAAGTCACATTGCAACAACGAAGGTAGAATGCTCGGGCGGATGCTTCGATACAACCGATGTGTCTGTTCAAATCGTGAACCAGGTTGGCTCATAAAACTAGCGGAAGGTGAAGGAGGCGGACGTGTCGCTTCAACTTACCGGACACGAGGGAAGTTCGACAAGGGGCAAAACGATTGCCAACGATGGAACCTATTGAAAAACCACCAAAAGGAGGGGGCAGTGACCGAAGAAAACGACGGGAGCCAGTCCGAGCCAATTTCGGACGCTCAAGCCGCTGGCAACCCGCCAGAAAACGAGCCAAATGACAATCCTGATAGCAAATCGGCCAAAAAATCTGCCAAAAAATCGGACAAGAAGGGCTTCTCCCGCCGCATCGCTGCACTGCTCGATGGGAATCTAGGATTCCGTCGCTCCGCCGAAAAAGTTCGCGAATTTCCCCAATCGCCGGGCGTCTACCTGATGAAAGATGCTTCTGGAGTGGTCATCTACATCGGCAAAGCCAAAAACTTGCGATCTCGCGCTGGGAGTTATTTTCAAGCCACAGCGGCAGAAGAACTGCGCACGGCTGAGTGGATCCACGAAATCGCCGATATCGACTATATGGAGTGCGAAAGCGAAGTCGACGCCTTGCTGACGGAAAACCGGCTGATCAAAGACATCCAACCCCGGCACAACAAAGACCTCAAGGACGACAAGACGTTCCCTTATTTGATGATCACTACTCACGAGGACTTTCCCCGCGTAGAGATCACCCGCAACCCACGCTCGAAGGGAGTAAAGCTTTTCGGCCCGTTTACCAGCGCCGGCCAACTGCGCGGAGCCCTCCAAGTCATGCAGCGAGTCTTTCGCTTTCGAACTTGCTCCCTTGATATCGAAGATTCCGATCCTCGCTGGCAATGGTTCAGACCCTGCTTGCTGGCTTCCATTGGCCAATGCACCGCGCCATGTAACCTGCGAATCAGCAAAGAAGACTACAAAAGGGATATTCGCCGATTGCAAACTTTTCTCGAAGGAGGAAGCCAACGGTTACTGGCTCAAATGCGCGAAGAAATGCTTGAAGCATCCAAACTGCTCGACTTCGAACGCGCAGCGAGACTCCGCGATGAAATCCAACTTCTAGATAACCTCAAACGCCGTGGTGAAATCGACACCCACGCGCAGCCCGAAGTCTTTCATATCGATCCAAAGCGAGGAATACGAGCCCTTCGTAAAGTTCTTTCGCTCGACCGAGAACCGCGAGTGATCGAAGGGATCGATATCGCGCATCTCGGTGGCCAAGACACCGTCGCATCACTTGTCCAATTCCTCGATGGACTACCTTTCAAGCCCGGTTACCGTCGGTATCGAATCGAAGGGGTCGACGGTATCGATGACTTCCGCTCCATCCATGAAGTCGTCGCGCGACGATTCCAAAAGATGGCTGTCGAAGATGAAACTTTTCCTGATCTGTTGATGATCGACGGTGGTCGCGGACAACTCAACGCAGCTCTCGCTGCTTTTCGAGACTGTGATCTTACACCACCAGTCTTAGTCTCCCTTGCAAAACGCGAAGAAGAAATCTATCGCCCCGGTGAAAAAGAACCGCTGCGACTCGGACGTGATTCCTTCGCACTGCGTTTGCTTCAGTATGTTCGCGACGAAGCCCACCGGTTCGCTCAACACTATCACCACATCCTTCGCAAAAAAAATACTTTCGAAAACTCTGCCTCGCCAAAACCGCAAAATCGCTCTTCGTCGAAACGCCGTTCGCAATCAAGCAACTCGCAAGCAACCGGCGCTTCACCTGTCGACGGAACTCCAGTCTCCCCCAAACCTATAAGCAATGGCCAAATCGATCCCTTAACGCCTCCAACGCCCCCGACTGCATCCTAAACCGCGACTCGAAACAACCCGCTTACCCCTCCTCGGTTGCTTCGTAATGTCGCACGAAATTCCTTGCAGTTGTCCCTTCAATCCAGTTCTCTTGAACCGTTCAACACGTTAGCTTCAAGCGTCTCGGGGATCACCGCAAAGTTAAGATGAAACAAGGCAACGAAGCAACGGGAAACCAGAAAACAATGAACGCAGCCAATGAATCCAATTTGGTACTTTCTTTCGATTGCCCGAACGCAGCGCTCGATAAGTGGATTCGGAAAATGGCCGCGATATGCCAACCCGATGAAATCGTCCTCTGCGATGGAAGCGAACAAGAGTGGGATCGCTTGACCGAACAACTCGTTCAAAGCGGAACACTGGTACGACTCAATGAGACATTGCACCCGAATTCATTTCTCGCCCGAAGCAATCCTTCAGATACCGCTCGGGTCGAAGACCGGACGTTCATATGCTCCCTACGCGAGAAAGATGCCGGACCGACGAATAATTGGAAACAGCCCGATGCGATGCGGGCTTTGCTGAAAGAGAAATTCCAAGGATCAATGCGAGGGCGAACGATGTATGTGGTTCCCTTTTGCATGGGACCACTCGATAGCCCGCTCGCTCTCGTCGGCGTGGAATTAACAGACTCTCCTTATGTGGTGATCAACATGAAGATCATGTGTCACATGGGGCAAAAAGTCTTTCACAAGCTCGGAGCGCACGGCGCATTTATTCCGTGCTTGCACTCCGTCGGTAGCCCACTGGAACCCAATCAAGCCGATGTACCTTGGCCTTGCAACGATGAGAAATACATCGTGCACTTCCCCGAGTCGCGCGAAGTCTGGTCCTTCGGTAGCGGATACGGCGGAAACGCTTTGCTTGGAAAGAAATGTGTCGCCCTACGGATCGCCAGTTCGATCGCTCGCGATCACGGCTGGATGGCTGAACACATGCTGATCATGGGACTTGAAAACCCCGAAGGCAACAAAACATATCTGACCGCCGCATTCCCAAGCGCTTGCGGTAAAACAAACCTTGCCATGATCATTCCTCCCGATGGGTATGTCCAAGCCGGATGGAAGACCACTCTTGTCGGCGACGATATCGCTTGGCTCTGGCCTGGCAAGTCAGGAAAACTTCATGCGATCAACCCAGAGACAGGATTTTTCGGTGTAGCTCCAGGAACCTCTTGGCAATCCAACCCCGGTGCGATGCATGCTCTCTCGAAAAACACTATCTTCACCAACGTCGCATTGAGCGACGAAGGTGGTGTCTGGTGGGAAGGCCTCAGCGCACCGCCGAAGCACCTGATCGACTGGACAGGGCAAGATTGGACACCCGATTGCGGCCGACTCGCCGCTCATCCGAACTCGCGATTCACCGCGCCGGCGAACCAGTGCCCGAATATCGATCCGAATTGGCAAGACCCAGAAGGTGTACCCATCGATGCAATCATCTTCGGTGGCCGTCGGCCAAATACGATGCCTTTGGTTTTCCAAGCCTTTGACTGGACCCATGGCGTTTTCCTCGGAGCAACCCAAGGCTCCGAGACAACCGCCGCGGCAACCGGCCGAGTCGGAACCGTCCGACGCGACCCGATGGCGATGCTTCCTTTCTGCGGCTACAACATGGGCGATTACTTCGGCCATTGGCTCGATATGCGCAAACACATCAAACGACTTCCGCGAATCTTCCACGTTAACTGGTTCCGCAAAGACGCCGAAGGAAAGTTCTTGTGGCCGGGATTCCGCGAAAACCTCCGAGTCCTCGAATGGATTGTCAAACGATGCCAAGGCCGGATTCCCGGTCACGAAACCCCGATCGGCTGGACCCCCGACTGGGAGGATTTCTGCGTCGAGGGCCTCGACGGATTCAGCGAAGCCCAATTCGATGCCGCCATGGAATTCCGCCGAGAGGACTTTTTGCAGGAAATCACAAGCCAAAATGAGTTTTTCTTGAAACTCTACCACTCCATGCCAAAGGAACTGCTCTGCCAGCACGAACTCCTCATGGCCCGAATGGCTTAACAGATTTCCCCGTTTTTCCCCCTGCGCAATTGACACCTACTCCCCTACCTCCCTACCATGGAGTCGCCACGAACTGCTCGTCCGGTCCCCGGTGAGCGGCTCCCACGGCTAA